>Ga0208323_1000080_pt1 | contig 69151 bp, 60 predicted proteins | sample June2015DPH_10_1_2_FD_184703 | JGI IMG/M metagenome (GOLD analysis project Ga0208323, IMG submission 184703) | Peatland microbial communities from SPRUCE experiment site at the Marcell Experimental Forest, Minnesota, USA - June2015DPH_10_100... | ecosystem: Environmental > Terrestrial > Soil >... | reverse complement strand
TGGTGTTGGTTGCCTGAGTGATGGCGAAGGCAGGCATCGCCGCCAAAAGCAGAATTGCGGCCAGAAGAATCGCTGAACGGTGTTTCATTGTATTAGTCTCCTTTTGATGTTCTCTAGTTCTCACGCCGGTAGATATGGCATTCGATATGCCAACCTTCAATATGTCAGTAACGTCCAAAGGTTCAGTCACTTAGGGGGAAGAGCGAATAAGGCGTTACACGGAAAAGCGTCCATAATAGTTACAGGTGTAACAGAATGGGACAGTGCGTGGACCTTGTTGGCGTATCGATTGTATCGAGACAGAATGGCCTACGGTTCTTTGCACCGGCGCCCGACTTGCTTTTGCTTGTCCTGCCTCTTTCCGGCTGGAAGAGTTGATGTTGCCGGGTGTTCCGGCTTTTGAAGCGTCCACGGCTGGTGGGCCCAAGCTAGTCAGAAGACCAGCCACTCAAGTTGGCTGGGAGGCACGGATTCGAACCGCGGTGCGCAGATCCAGGTTCTGTCTGAACTCACTGATTCCAAAGGAAATCAACACCTTGCATCGGAAACTCGCGGCAGAATCCGGAAAATCCCGCAACGCAAACGCAACCAGAAAACCATCCCTCAGCATCGGCTGCGGCAAAAGACCTGGGCGTTGGCGAGCCACTTGCCGGAGACCACATCAGCGCGCCCCTTGCTGCCGAGGCTTAACGGTGATACTGAGTCTGGTTCTGGTCGTGCTGTTGGCATATCAAACGGTGGTAGGCCAGACCTCTGGTACAGAACGGAAATCCCCAAGGCCTGGGGTGAAAGAGGTTCAGATTCCGTTTGCTTCCTTGAAGCCTGCGGCGACGTTTAGAGTCGGGAGGGCCGCAGATTGAGTTCTGGTGACGGATGATTCTGTCTGGGTCTCGAGCTCGAAACCGGATTCGGTCGAGCGCATCGACCCCGCTAACAATAAGATTGTTGCCGAAGTCAGCTTGCCCGGCGAGGCATGCTCGGGCCTAGCCTTCGGGTTCGCTAGCCTCTGGGTTCCGCTCTGCGGCAAGGAACCCTCGCTCGTTCGGGTTAGTGTTTTGACGAACGAAATGCGAGCCACACTGCCGTCCAGGCCGGCGGGTCCGGAAGGAGGAATCACCGCCAGCCCCGACAACATTTGGATTGTCAGGGACCAGAACGGCACGCTCAGTCGAGTCGATCCAGTAACCGGTAAGATTTGGCAAAAGATATCAATACCTTCAGCTTCCTACGTCATGCCGTCTGCTGGGTGAGTACCTCGTCAATCCTCCGCAATTCCTCCTCAGAAAACTTCAGGTTGGCGAGGGCGGAGACATTCTGCTCGATCTGCTCGGTGCGGCTGGCTCCGATCAGGGCGCTGGTCACGCGATTGTCCCTGAGGACCCAGGCCAGCGCCATTTGGGCTACTGTCTGCCCGCGTTCGTGGGCCAACTGGTCCAAGGCGCGAACCTGGTTGAGCCGGCCCTCATCAATGTCCTTCGGCTTCAGAAAACCATGTGGCTTGGAGGCGCGCGAATCGCCCGGAATGCCTTCAAGGTAGCGGTCGGTCAGCATCCCTTGCGCCAGCGGGCAGAAGGCAATGCATCCCACGCCTTCGGTCCCGAGCAGGTCGAGCAAGCCGTCTTCAATCCAACGCTCGAACATCGAGTACTTAGGCTGATGGATGAGGCAAGGTGTGCCCAACTCGCGCAGGATTTTCGTCGCCTCCGCCGTTTGCTGGACGTTGTAGCTGGAGATGCCCACATACAACGCCTTTCCTGACCGGGCTGCATGGTCGAGGGCTGACATGGTCTCTTCGATGGGCGTTTGAGGGTCGGGCCGATGGGAATAGAAAATATCGACATAGTCCAACCCCATGCGCTGGAGGCTTTGATCCAGGCTGGCGAGAAGGTACTTCCGAGATCCCCAGTCACCATACGGGCCCGGCCACATCTCCCAGCCAGCCTTCGTGCTGATCACCAATTCGTCGCGGTATGCCGCGAAGTCCATTCTCAGAATGCGCCCGAAGTTCTCCTCCGCTGAGCCCGGCGGAGGGCCGTAGTTGTTGGCGAGATCAAAATGCGTGATGCCCAGGTCAAATGCCTGGCGAAGCATCGCCCGGCTGTTCTCGAAGACGTCAACTCCGCCGAAGTTGTGCCAAAGGCCAAGGGATATGGCCGGCAAGAGCAAACCGCTCCTGCCGCATCGGCGGTACACCATGGAGTCATAGCGCTGGTCGCTGGCTGTGTACACTTCGTCCTCCGTCAATTATTGCCCAAGATCCGAAACTCGAAAACTTGTGCTGTGCGCAGCGAACGCATCGAAACTCGACGCTGAGCCGCCAAGACAAATTCCCAGTTTCGAGCTTCCGTCTCTTCACAGTCGACAGTCGTCAATCAGCAATCGGCAATGAGCTAACTCAGCGTCGCTTGTACCAACACTTCCCGCCGGCCGTCGCGTGGTTCGGGGACAGTATCACCCTGAATCCCAACGCCGTCCACTGTCAGCGCGATTCGGTTGCCGTCGCCCGCGCGCTCGACGGTGATGTGGTAAGTCACTCCGCGGAAGGTGCGAGTAGCTTTGAATCCACGCCAACTCTTCGGAATGACGGGCGCAATCTGAAGTCCGTCATAGGACGTGCGAATGCCGAGAATCCACTGAGTAATGGCGTAATAGTTCCAGGCCGCAGTCCCGGTTAGCCAGGAATTCTTGGCTTCGCCATGCGTGGGAGCGTCCCGCCCGGCGATCATTTGGGCGTAAACATAAGGCTCGCATCGATGCAAATCACTGATGGGTTCTCGCGCCGAAGGATTGATGCGGGAATAGTAATCGAAGGCTCGATCGCCGTTTCCGAGCCGCGTTTCCGCAATCATCACCCAGGGATTATTGTGGCAAAAGATGCCGGCGTTTTCCTTATAACCGGGCGGATAAGACGAAATCTCGCCCAGTTCGAGATAGTACTTTGAGTACGCGGGCTGCTGCAGAATGATGCCGTGTTCGGTGGCCAAGTATTTGCCAACCGAATCCATCGACTTCGCAGCCATGCCATCGTCCAATCCGATGCCGGCCAGCACCGAGAAGCCTTGAGTCTCGATGAAGATCTTCCCCTCCGCACATTCTTTTGAGCCGACCTTGCGGCCAAAGTCATCGTAAGCGCGCAAGAACCAATCGCCATCCCAGCCATGTTTGCGAATGGTCTCTTTCATCTTCATCACTTCAGCGAGATAACCCTCCGCCTCGTCGTTTTTGCCTCGCGCACGGGCAATCGCCGCGAGTTCTTCCCCTGCGAGCACGAAGAGCGCCGCAATAAAGACGGACTCGGCTACCTTCCCGTCTTTATTGGTCGTGGTTTGAAACGACTGCCCCGGCGTATCAGAAAAGCAGTTCAAGTTGAGGCAATCGTTCCAGTCAGCCCGGCCGATCAGTGGCAGACCGTGAGGTCCAAGCCGGTCGAGCGTGTACTTGAAGCTGCGCTGTAAGTGCTCGTAGAGGGGCTGCTCGGAACCAGGTTCATTATCGTAAGGGACTGGCTCGTCCAGAATGCTCCAGTCAGCCGTCTCCTTCAGATAAGCCGCCACGCCCAGGATGAGCCAGTGCGGGTCGTCGTTGAAGTTGCTGCCAACCTCATTGTTGCCGCGCTTCGTTAGTGGCTGATACTGGTGATAGGCGCCGCCGGTGGGCAACTGAGTGGCGGCGAGATCCAGAATGCGTTCGCGGGCGCGCGCCGGAACCATGTGCACGAAACCCAGCAAGTCCTGATTGGAATCGCGGAAACCCAGGCCACGACCGATGCCAGACTCATAGAACGAGGCGGAGCGCGACATGTTGAAGGTTGCCATGCACTGGTACGCGTTCCAGATGTTGACCATGCGGTTGGTGTGCGCGTCCGGCGTCTCGACCTGGAGGATGCCAAGCAAGCCATCCCAATACTGGCGCAGCTTCTGGAACGCGGCCTCGACGTTGGCAGCGTTCAGGTACTTGGCGATGATCGGCTTCACCGTCCTCTTGTTGAGGATTTGCGAATCGGGTGGATCGAACTTCTGGTCGCGCGGGTTCTCCTGGTAACCCAGCACAAACGTGATCTGGCGGGTTTCGCCAGGCGCGATTTCGGCCTTTACTTGGTGCGCGCCGATCGGAGCCCAGCCGTGAGCGACGGAGTTGCTCAACCGTCCGCGCTCGACGGCCACTGGCTTGTCCCAGCCGCGGTACGGGCCGACGAAGGCTTCGCGCTGCGTGTCAAAAGCTTCGACTTTGCCCGAGCAGGCAAAGTAGGCGAAGTGATCGCGGCGCTCGCGGTATTCCGTTTTGTGGTAAATGACGCCGTCCTCGATCTCCACCTGGCCGATGCTGAAGTTGCGCTGGAAGTTTGTGGCGTCATCCTGCGCATCCCACAAGCAGAACTCGATGCTGGAGAAGACCGAGAGCGAAGCGCGCTGAGTACGCTGGTTGGTGATGCTGAGCTGCCAGATCTCGAGATTCTCATCCAGCGGAACGAAGTAGTTAGTGTGAGCCTCAATGCCGCGACAGCGAGAACCTACGATGGTGTAACCCATGCCGTGACGGCACGTGTAATTTTCGAGATCGTGTCGCGTGGGCTGCCAAGACGGAGACCAGAATTCACCCGATTCGTCATCGCGCAAATAGATGTAACGCCCGCCGAGATCGTACGGGACATTGTTGTAGCGGTAGCGCGTGATGCGCCGCAGCCGGGCATCCCGGTAGAACGAATACCCACCGGCCGTGTTCGAGATAATCCCGAAGTAAGCCTGGCATCCAAGGTAATTGACCCACGGCAACGGTGTATCAGGCCTCGTGATTACGTATTCTCTCTTCTCATCATCGAAGTGACCGAATGTCATATGATTGCTCCCGGAGATGAAATATTCTCGGCTATTGGGGCACCTGCGGCAGGTTCTTGGCCGTTGCCCTGTCAAACAGCCCAAGCCTTTTGGTGGATGTCCGCGTGATTATACCTTAAGGCGATGTGAAAACTGGCCGGATCGTTTTCCTGGAGATGATGCCACGGTTCGTCGCTGCTGCCCAGATTTGACAATTCAGACAGGGTTGCGTCAAAGCCCGATCGAGTTTGACTGGACCCCTCACCCGTCCTCCTTCGTCGGACACCCTCTCCCCAAGGGAGAGGGCCAAAAAATCAAAATCTCAGCCCTCCCCCTAGGGAGAGGGTGGGTGCTGCGGCGACCCGGGTGAGGGGCCATTTGCTCATCTGGGCGCGACTCTGACGGAGCCCTGACAATTCAGATTGCAAAGCGCGCAAGAAAGCGAGACACTCATCCGAAGAAATTTCCCAAATCACGACGAAGCGAGATGACCGCCATGCTGAGATCGTCCGGTGGGTCGAAGGTTCAAGTATACTTTCGTAAATTCCTGTTGAAGTTGGTCATTTCCTTTCATCTGATCTTCCTCTCCGCTGCATTTGCGAGCGGCGGGGAGACGCCCAGCGTGAACATCAAAGTGGATCAGGCGGGTTATCCGGCTGGCGCTCGGAAAATAGCGCTAGTCAGCGCTCCCGCGCAGACCTTTGAGGTAAGGCGCGCTAGCGATAACGCAACGGTTTTTCAGGGGAAATTGAGTGCCAGGGTGACGGACGCCGACTCCGGCGATACGGTCGAGGCTGCGGATTTTTCCAGCTTTCGCCAACCCGGCACGTATTATCTCGACGTCCCCAGCGTAGGCCGCAGTTGGGCTTTTTCCATCGGCCCGGAGGTCTTTTCCCGCACCTATTATTTGGCGATGCGGGCCTTCTACGGGCAACGCTGCGGGACTGCGGTGGACCTTGGCCCGGAGTTTCCTGGGTTCACCCACTCCGCGTGTCATCTCAAGGGCAGTTTGCATCCGTCTTCCGGCAAGGAGGGGCCGCGTGACAACGTTGGCGGCTGGCACGACGCCGGAGACTATGGACGTTACATCGTGAACTCCGCAATCTCGACGGGAACGCTGCTTTGGGCCTGGGAAATCTTCGGCCCAAAGCTTGCCAACATCAAGCTCAACATCCCCGAAACCGGGAACGGTACTCCGGATCTTCTCAATGAGGTGCGCTGGAATCTGGAGTGGATGCTCAAGATGCAGGATGACGATGGCGGCGTATGGCACAAGCAAACGAGCGATCATTTTCCCGGCTTCGTGATGCCTGAAGACGATCAGCTTGTGAGTCTGGTGATTGGCACGGGCAGCGCGCCCTACAAGAGTACGTGCGCCACCGCCGATCTGGCAGCGGTCGCGGCGATCGCTGCCCGCGTTTATGAACCATTCGACAAGAAGTTTGCTGCGGCCAACCTGCGAGCAGCCCGGGAGGCCTGGTCCTGGACCGAACGTTATCCGAACGTCGCGTTCAGGAATCCGCCAGGAATCTCCACCGGAGAATATGGGGATGCGAATTGCAGCGATGAACGGTTGTGGGCCGCGGCCGAGCTGTGGCGAACGACGGGCGACGCCGCCTACAACCGATATTTCCTCCAGAAGTACACCGACTATCTTCCGAGTCTCCGCGCTCCTGAGCCTGAGTCCTGGAGGGCCGTGGCGCCGATGGGTTTGTGGGCCTATGCGCTGGCCGCTCGCAAAGGAGCAGAAGCGCACGCGGTGGCCGAGATTCGACAGAGAGCGCTCGCCGCGGCGCGCGAGATTGTGGACCGCACGCGCAACAACCCCTACCGAATTAGCATGATTGCGAAGGACTACGTCTGGGGCTCGAACGGCCAGGTTGGCAACTACGGCGTGCAGTTGCTGGTCACCAACGCTCTTTCGCCCGCCCCGGCCTTTGTGGAGACCGCTCTGGACAATCTCCATTACCTGCTCGGACGCAATACCTTCTCGCTCTCCTGGGTAACGCAGGTGGGCGCCAATCCATATCGTCATCCGCACCATCGGCCCAGCGGCGCCGACAAGAATGCTGAACCCTGGCCAGGGCTGCTTTCCGGCGGCCCCAACGCTGCCAGGCAGGACGCCGTCCTGAAAGCCTTGCCGCCCAATGTGCCGCCCGCCAAGGTCTACAGTGACGATCAGGCCTCCTACGCGAGCAATGAGATTTGTATCAACTGGCAGGCAATGCTGGTCTTCCTTCTTGCCGGAGTGCTACGGTGAATCGCGCTGCGGCGATTCCGGCCGGAAGTAGAGAGGCCGAGTTCGTTTGGTGTGCGGAGGACTCGGCTTGAGACATCATCGCGCCATGGCTAAAGAACCTGAGGTGAAAAATGCATCTTCATTCCATTGATATCGCTATCATCGTGGCTTATCTGGCCACGTCGGTGTTGGTAGGCTATTGGGTCTCGCACCGCGCCTCGCGCGACATCAAGGCTTACTTCCTCGGCGGCAACGTCCTGCCCTGGTACCTGCTGGGCATTTCGAACGCTTCGGGAATGTTCGATATCAGTGGCACCATGCTGCTGGTCTACTGGATGTTCATTTACGGCCTGAAGAGCGTCTGGATCCCGTGGCTCTGGCCGACCTTCAACCAGGTTTTCCTGATGGTTTACTTGTCGGCGTGGTTGCGTCGCTCCAATGTGATGACCGGCGCGGAGTGGATCAAAACGCGGTTCGGGACGGGCCGGGGCGCTCAGCTCGCTCACCTGATCGTAGTGATTTACGCCTTTGTCAGCATCATTGGCTTCTTCAGTTATGCGTTCAAAGGGATCGGGAAGTTTGCGGCGATATTCCTGCCGTGGCACCTGTCTCCCAACGAGTACGCAACCATCTTGATCGCAATCACCGCCATTTACGTCATCAAGGGCGGCATGTTCAGCGTGGTGATCACCGAGGTTATTCAATTCTGCATTCTGTCGATTGCCTCGTTTGCCGTCGGTATCATCGCGATGGCCAAAGTCGCGCCCGGCACGCTTCAGCATTTTGTCCCCGAAGGCTGGGACAAGATCTTCTTCGGCTGGCATCTGAACCTCGATTGGAATCCGCTCATCGCCTCGGCGACCGCGAAGATCGCCGACGACGGCTACGGCATTTTCGGGTTTTTTGTCATGATGTTGCTCTTCAAGGGAGTGCTTATCAGCATGGCCGGTCCGGCGCCGAATTACGACATGCAGCGGGTGCTCTCGTCGAAAGATGCCCGTGAAGCCTCTCTGATGAGCAGTTGGGTGAACGTCGTACTGACCTTTCCGCGCTACTTCCTGATCACCGGGTTGACCGTTCTGGCCCTGGTTTTCTTCAGCGATCAGATTCGGGCGATGGGAACCAACATGGATTTCGAACTGGTGCTTCCTTACGCGCTGGGCAGGTTTGTTCCGATCGGCCTGCTCGGGTTCCTGATCGCCGGATTGCTCGCGGCCTTCATGTCCAACTTTGCGGCCACGGTGAACGCTGCTCCACCGTATTTTGTGAACGACATCTACAAGCGCTTCATCAATCCCAATGCCAGCCCCAGGACGTACGTTCGGTTGAGCTACGTAAGTTCACTCGTCGTGGTGGTGGTGGGCGTGGCCATCGGTTGGTACGTTGGGTCCGTAAACTCCGTGGTCCTTTGGATTGTTTCCGGGCTCTGGGGCGGATACACGGCATCCAACTCCCTGAAGTGGTACTGGTGGCGGTTTAACGGCTACGGGTATTTCTGGGGAATGGTCACCGGCATCGCCAGCGCGTTGATCCTGCCCAAGCTTCTTCCCCAGATTTCCCTCGTGCAGGGACTTTTGCAGGCGCATCCGGTGAACTCGGATGTGGCGCTGGTGTTCCCGCTCACCTTTGGGATCTCCCTGGTCGGGTGTCTCGCGGGAACATGGCTGACCAAGCCGGAAGATGAAGCAATTTTGAAAGACTTCTATCGCCGCGTGCGGCCCTGGGGCTTCTGGGGACCCATTCTCGCCAAGGTCCGTGCTGAGGATCCCGCGTTCGAGCGCAATAAAGACTTCTGGCGCGATATGTTCAACATCGTGGTCGGCATTACGTGGCAGGTCAGCCTGGTGGCTTTGCCCATCTACATCGTGATCCAGAAGTTCTCGAGCGCCGCGATCACGGCAGCAATCATCGCTGTGACCTCGCTAGTGCTGAAGTTCACCTGGTACAACCACCTGAGGACTCGCGAAGTTTTCGGTCAGGCGATTGCTCAGCGCGACGCCGCGGAGTCTATGCCGACAGCCTGATCCGGCCGCAAAAACAGTACCGCTTTTCTGCCGGACGAAGCAGGTTGATCTGGTTGTATAATGAAGAAGTTATGGCATTGATCGAGACTACTCAACAAGCGCCTCTAACGCTCTGGGAGGATGGCTCAATTCGCATTGGCAATTCGCGGGTCACCCTGGATTCGCTCGTGCATGAATTCAACCGCGGTTCGACCGCGGAGCAAATTCAGGACGACTTTCCAAGCCTCATGCTTCGCGAGATCTACGGTGCGATCGCCTATTACCTTGATCACAAGGAGCGCATTGAGGAGTACCTGCGGAATCGGGAGCGCGAAGCTGAGGAGGTGCGGCAGTCTGTTGAAGCTCGTCAAGACACCGACTCCCTCCGCCGAAGGGTTCTGGAACGATATTCTCAGATCAAGTCGAATCCGTAACCTCCCACCCCGATGCCGCCGGTGCTCATTGACGAAAACTTCAACCACCGCATCTTGCGTGGAGTTCGACTCAGGATTGCCCATCTCGACCTTGTGGTGGCCCAAAGGGCTGGGGCAGGTGGCGCGGCAGACGCATCGCTGCTGTCGTGGGCGGCAGAACAGGGGCGAGTTGTTCTGACCCACGATCGCCAAACCCTTCCAAAATTCGCTTATGACCGCGTTCGCTCAAACCAGCTCATGCCAGGTGTCATTGTTGTTTCCGATGAAATGCCGATCGGCCAAGCGATCGAAGAGTTGACCATGTACTTGGAATGTGGCTCCCCGCAGGATTTTGAGAACTTGTGATCTTTCTCCCATAGAGCGGAGTAATGCCTTGCAGGATCTGCGACAGCGCGTTGAGACTGAACTGCGAACGAACATCCTACCCTTCTGGCTCGAGCACGCGATCGACGAGCAATACGGCGGTTTCCGGGGGCAGATCGCCAACGACCTGACGATCGACCCCTTCGCGCACAAAGGGCTCATCTTGAATGCGCGTATCCTGTGGACCTTCTCCAAGGCGTTCAGCGTGTACGGTGAAGAGGTCTACCGCGAAACGGCGCGCCGCGCCTACGACTACATCACACAGCATTTCTGGGACTCAGAGTTCAAAGGTGTTTTCTGGCTGGTGGATTATCTTGGCCGCCCCGTGGAATCCAAGAAGCGCATCTACGGCCAGGCGTTTGCCGTTTACTCGCTGGCCGAATACCACTGCGCCACGGGCGATCGGGAAGCGCTATCTAGGGCGATCCGGCTCTATGAGGCGATTGAATCCGCGAGCCATGATGCGCATCATCAAGGCTACTTCGAAACCTACGAACGCGACTGGACACTGGCTGGCGAGCAGCGCCTGAGCAAGGTGGACATGGACGAGAAGAAGTCCATGAACACTCACCTTCACCTCCTCGAGGCTTACGCCAACCTCTTGCGCTGTTGGGACGACAGCGCCTTGCGCAGCCGCCTGAAGGAGCTCATCCAGATTTTCCTGGAGCACATCATCGACCGCGAGACCCATCACTTTCGAATGTTCTTCGACGAAGAGTGGCGCACCAAATCCGATCACATCTCCTTTGGTCATGACATCGAAGGAAGCTGGCTCCTCGGCGAGGCGGCCGAAATACTTGGCGACGAGCCGATCCTCAAAGTCGTCCAGCAAGAAGCCGTCGAGATGGCGCAGGCCGTGCTTGACCAGGCGGTCGATCCCGATGGCGGGCTGCTCTACGAAGCGGACCCAAGCGGGATCATCGACACAGGCAAGGAGTGGTGGCCCCAGGCGGAAGCGGTGGTCGGATTCCTGAACGCGTATCAGCTTTCGGGCCGAGAGCATTTTCGAAAGGCCGCCGAAAAGAGTTGGGGCTTTATCGAGAAATACATCGTCGATCGCCAGCATGGCGAGTGGTTTTGGAAGGTCTCGCGGGAGGGCATTGCCAATCAGGACAAATTCAAAGTGGATCAATGGAAATGCCCGTACCATAACAGCCGGACGTGCTTTGAAGTCATGGCTCGACTGGATAGCATCGGCGGCCTCAGCCACTCCAAGGTGGGCACCGACATTCGGCCAACCGGAGAACGAACATGAACCAAGCTGAATTCCGACGGCAAGTGCAAAAGCTTTTCAAGAACCACGAGAAGCTGGTGACGCGCAAGAATCGCAAAATCGAAGTTGGCAATGGTGTGTTCGAGCGTTACGCCTTTCCCGTGCTCACCGCTGAGCACACGCCGGTGTTCTGGCGCTATGACCTGGATCAGAAAACGAATCCGTACCTGATGGAGCGCATGGGCATCAATTCCACGTTCAATGCCGGAGCGATGGAATACAACGGCAAGATCGTCGTCCTGGCGCGCGTCGAAGGCGTCGACCGGAAATCGTTTCTCGCCGTGGCCGAGAGCCCGAACGGCATCGACAATTTTCGGTTTTGGGATTACCCCATCTTGATGCCGGAGACCGAGGATCGTGACGTTAACGTTTACGACATTCGCGTTGTGCGGCACGAAGACGGCTGGGTCTATGGGCTGTTTTGCACGGAGCGCAAAGACCCCAAGGCCCCGTCGTGGGACACTTCCTCGGCCGTCGCGCAATGCGGCATCGCCCGAACCAAGGACTTGAAGAATTGGGAGCGGTTGCCCGACTTGAAAACCAAGTCGTCGCAGCAACGGAACGTGGTGCTGCATCCTGAATTTGTCGATGGCAAATACGCGTTCTACACGCGGCCGCAGGACGAATTCATTCAGGCCGGCAAGGGTGGAGGGATCGGCTGGGGTCTCGCCACCAGCATGGAAGACGCGGTGATTGATGAGGAGACGATCATCGATAACCGTGAATATCACACCATCAAAGAGGTGAAAAACGGCCTCGGTCCCGCACCCATCAAAACAGAAAAAGGCTGGCTGCACTTGGCGCATGGCGTGCGAAATACGGCGGCCGGATTGCGCTACGTGCTCTATCTTATGCTCGCGGAACTCGATCGCCCTCAGGTGATCACCCACCGTCCGGCGGGCTACTTTCTCAGCCCGCAGGGTGAGGAACGGGTCGGCGATGTTTCAAACGTTGTCTTCAGCAACGGCTGGGTGGCGCGCCAGAATGGGCAGGTCTTCATCTACTATGGTTCCTCGGACACCCGCTTGCACGCCGCCACCAGCACCGTCGATAAGCTTCTCGATTACGTCTTGCACGCACCCGAGGATCCACTGCGCAGCCACGCGTGCGTCGAGCAGCGGTACGCTCTCATCAAGAAGAATCTCAGGATCATGGCTTCCCTCCAAAAGCGTGCAGCCAAGAGACCCGTCCGCCACCATACGGCGGCCCGTTAGTGAGAGCAGACAACGCCAATTGACTTCTTGCCGAAGCTACGCCCAGAATGAGTAACATGAAAAGTGTGACGGTTCGAGAGATTCGCCGGCAGTTCTCACGCAAGGTTGAGGTGCCGCTTCGGCGGGGCGAGACCTTGATTCTCCGCAAGCGGAAAGAAGTCCTTGGCCGCATCATTCCGGAGTTGGGCCAGAGGAAAGCGTACCCAGATTTTGAGGCCCGCAAGGAAAGAATCTTCGGGAATCGGCCCTTTAATCTCAACATTGGTGAGATCCTTCGAAAGGACCGAAGCCGGTCCGTCTGACATCTTCGCTACCGCGCCACCACGCGCGGATCATTGTAGAGTTTGCGCAAAGCGTCTGACTGATCGGGTGCGGGCGGCGGCTCGGGTGAGACGAGAAACCACGCCCACCTGGTCTGCTGCGCAAAGATTGCGGGATCAGGGAGTCGACCGCTGATCCCCAGGCCAATCAATTTGCCCGTGCCTATCAGGGCGAGCCCGGCATCACGAGGGAAGCCAAAACTCAGATTCTCGACGTCAACGGCGAGCGCATCGGCGTAGAGCAGTCCGGGGAAGAAATCGAAGTACGGCCCCGGCGCGTCGGGCCCAAATCCGGGTGCTGCCGCCTCCCATACCCAAACGAGGTTATGCAGCCCATCGTGATTCACTAACCGCTCGAAAAGCTGCCGATACAGCGCGGCAGAGCCCCCGATTCCTTTCCGGCCTGCCCACCAGAATTGCTTGCCATTGGCCTGCGGATAAGGCTGCCAGAGCACTGAAATGTGTGCGTCCTGCAATTGGCTCAGATAGGCGGCGACGCCGTCCACCTGGGCGCACCATCTTTGGTACAGCCGTGTACCGGGGGTGAGCAATTCATTCCATTCGAAGTCGGTCAACTGGCCGCGAACACTCTGGTCCCAACTGGCGGGTTCGTCGTCGGTGGGGCGCGCGGCGTGCCAAGCCAAGCTGACAATGGCGTGGTTGGCAGATTGCCGCTTGGCTTCTTCGACAATCGCTTGACGCGCCGCAGCCACATCGACGCCGGCCTCTTTCGAAATGCCGAGGTCTTCCCCGTAGACGGCGGGATATTTCGTGGTGATCTGGAAGACGTGATCGGTCGAGGCCGAGACGGATCGCGGGTCATTCGCCTGCCCACTCAGCGGATTGTGACCTGTCACGCTGTAGAGCCGGGCCAGCAGCGATTTTGTCGCCTCTGACGCTTGCGGAGTGACGAGCTCGGGACTCGGCGCCGCGGAAGCTTGGCGAATAGCTGCCATCGGCCCGGCGACGCGGGGATCGTCGCGATTCAAGACGGTGGGGGACTCGAAGACGGCGCGCAGGTTCTCGAGAGAGTTTGCGCCTTCGGCCAATTCGGACCACATCATGAACCACGTCCACTTGGGCTGTTGCTTCAGCACCGACGGGCTCGGGACCGCTCCCACTTCGCCGAGAGCAATCGGCTTGCCCGCGGCCAGCGCCAGCAGATCGTCGTAGTAACTCGCTTTGAACTCGCCATAGATATCAACGGAAAGCACGTCAGCGTATTGCAGGCCGGGGAAGAAGTCGGAGAAAGGGCCCGGACCGTTGGGCGGAGCGCCCGGCGAATTCACGTTCCACACCCAGATCAGGTTGTCGAGTTTGTGGAGATTGACGAACCGGTCGAAGATTTGACGATAGAGCGCCATCGACCCTGTCTCTCCTTTTCGCCCGCCCCACCAGAACCAGTTGCCGTTCATCTCGTGGTAGGGGCGGTAGAGGACGGGGATATGCGCATCGCGCAATTGCTTCAAAAAGCCGGCGACCACATCCACCTGCGCGCACCAGCGTTTGTTCAAATCGCTGCCCGGCGTGAGCAGTTCGCTCCACTCGAAATCGGAAAGATGGCTGAGGATGTTCTCCCTGAATATTACCGGCTCGTCGACGGTCGGACGCACTTCGTGCCACGTCAGAGTAATGATGGCGCCGTTCCGGTACTGCCGCTTGACTTCCTCGATCATCGCGGGTCGGCCCGCGGTCGAGTCCTTATCTTCGTCGGCGGAGAAACCGAAGTCCTGCCCGAAGACGGCCGGATACTTACCGGCGAGGTCGTAGGTGCGATCGGTCCAGCGGGAGACTGTGTTGGGATAGTTGTGCTGACCTGAGAGCGTATAGTGTCCCGAAATGGAATACAGATACTGCAGCAGGGCGCGAGCTTCCGGCGAAGCATTGGGGTTCACGGGCACTGGCGCCGAATCAACAGGGCGCGCCTGCGCAGCCCCGACGGGGACCATCAACACCAAGGATAAAGTCACGGCCGTCGCAGCCGCGTGTAATCTTTGAGTTCTTAGTCCAATGTTGCTCATCTTCCAGGCCTCCCAAACTCCGCTCGAGCACGCCCAGTCAATGCAGACCTGTCCTGACGAGCTTGCCGCATTGCAGGCTGGCTCAGACGGCGATGTTATATCTGGCGCACTGTCGGGCGATTTGTAAAACGCTACCACTGAATGAAGCGATTTGCACTCATCAGTCGCACCCGCACCAACCTATGGCGCGATTTTTGTCCCGAGGACTTTGAGGAAAGCCGCCAGCCAGGCAGGATGAGCAGGCCACGCAGGGGCTGTGACCAAGTTGCCGTCCACATGAGCCTGGTCCATGGGAATCTCCACGTATTTGCCGCCTGCCGTGCCGACGTCCGGCGAGACAGCCGGGTAGCAACTGCAACTCTTTCCAGCCAGGACATTCGCCGCAGCGAGGATCTGGGCGCCGTGGCAAATGGCGGCGATGGGTTTGTTGGCGTGGGAGAAATGGCGAACAATCTCGATAACCTGAGAGTTGAGGCGCAAATACTCTGGCGCGCGGCCGCCGGGAATCACCAGGGCGTCGTAGTTCTCGGGCTTGACGTCCGCGAAGCTGGCGTTAAGAGCAAAATTGTGCCCGCGCTTTTCGCTGTAGGTTTGGTCACCTTCGAAGTCATGAATGGCGGTTCGCACCGCCTCACCGGATTTCTTCCCGGGGCAGACAGCATGAACCGTGTGCCCGACCATAAGCAGCGCCTGAAAGGGCACCATGACCTCATAGTCCTCGACATAGTCTCCCACCAGCATCAGGATTCTCTTTGCACTCACGTCGGACCTCCTTTGCGGCTATTCGCGCCAAACCTGGTCTGAATTCCCGAACAGCGGAATCAATCATACACCGCCGCCCGGGCCACGATGAGCAATCTTCTGGTCCTCAGCCTTTCCATCCGAGGCAGGGCACACGGCACGAACAATATCTTTTCCGAGGGCAATTATGGTTGGCCGTGATTTTGTGTGGGACAGGCAGCAACGGTTACACGCACTAGAATGATCTGCCTTTCTTGGATGAAAATAATTGACATGCACGAAGGGGAGTCTTCTAATGTGGCTCGCGTGCGCAGCAGGGGACTGCAATCATTCTTTGAGGGTGGTCATGAGGAAGCAGAAAGCCAACATCGGAGTATTTGGGATCGGATTGGCAGCGTACTGGCCGCAGTTTCCCGGGCTCAAAGAACGCCTGGAGCGCTACCAAAGGGAAGTTGAACAGCGAATTGGCGAATGGGCCACGGTGACTAGCGGCGGGCTAGTGGACGATGCCGCCGCGGCCCAACGGGCCGGCGAGGCCTTGGCGCGAGCCGGAGTGGATCTTGTGTTTTGTTACGTGGGGACCTACGCGACGTCCTCCCAGGTCTTGCCTGTTGTTCAAGGTTCGAAGGCTCCCGCGATTGTGCTTAATCTGCAACCTCGAGCGGCCTTGGATTATCCCCGGACGGATACCGCTGAGTGGCTTGCGAATTGTTGCGCGTGTTGCGTGCCGGAGATTTCCTGTGCGTTCGCGCGGGCGGGAATCCCGTTCCGAGTGGTCACGGGCATGCTGGAACCTGAGCCGGATGTCCGCGAACCTTGGGAGTCGGCATGGGAAGAAATCCACGACTGGTGTGAAGCAGCGGCTCTTGTGCGCAACCTGCGAGGGGCTCGGATAGGGTTTCTCGGTCACACCTATCCTGGCATGCTCGACATGTACAGCGATTTCACGCAGCACCATTCCCAGATTGGCACGCACGTTGAAGTTCTGGAGATGTGTGACCTCGATGAGCGCGTAAACGCCGCGAGCGAGCCGGAAATCCAATGCAAGGAAGAGGAAGTGCGGGGAATCTTCGAAGTCAGCGAAGACAGCCCGGCCGATCCGCTTGCCAAGAAGCCGACGCCTGAGCAGATGGCTTGGGCCTGCCGGGTCGCTGTCGGGCTCGAACGACTGGTGGATGACTTTAGCCTTGACGGATTGACCTACTACTATCGCGGCCTCAGCGGCAATCGCTACGAGCAACTAGGGGCTGGCCTGATTCTGGGTTGTTCGCTTTTGACGGCGCGCGGAATTCCTTGCGCCGGAGAGGGCGACCTGAAAAATTGTCAAGCCATGAAGATGATGGATCTTCTGGGCGCAGGGGGAAGCTTCACCGAATTTTACGCTCTCGATTTCCGGCAAGGCTTCATCCTAATGGGACACGACGGGCCGTTCCATCTGGCCATCGCTGAAGGGCGGCCGATTCTCCGAGGTCTGGGCCTCTATCACGGAAAACGCGGCTACGGAGTGAGCGTGGAGGCGAGTGTCCGCACAGGTCCGATTACGATTCTGAGCATGACGCAAACCCGGGACGGTCGCCTCAAGCTCCTGGCGGCGGAAGGTGAGTCGGTGCCGGGAGAACGGCTCCAGATTGGGAACACAAATAGTCCCTTGCGCTTCCACCTTCCCCCGAAGGAGTTCTTCAACGCGTGGTGTCATGAGGGGCCAACGCATCACTGTGCCCTGGGCGTCGGCCATGTCGTCAGGAAAATCGAAAAGATTGCGTCGCTGCTCGGGTTTGATATGCGGACCGTTTAGTGCCGCTACGGAGAACGAATGCCCAATAACATCGACTTCAGCAAATTGCTTCCTGTCGCCGCTATGCAAGGGGACAGCGAAGATGACACCGCACTTCTTAGGGGAATGTTTGAGGATGCCCGTGCGTTCTTGACAGGGTTCGACTGGTGCCGCTCGGTGGTGGACTCCTTTTTCGGGATCGGGATTGGAGGAGTAGTGGCTGTCTTCCTTTTCAAGATCGTTCCGTCGAGAGAGGGCGTGGACGAGAACCTATGGGTTGTGGTGGGTGACCTGCCACCCGCCTACCTCGTCACGGACGACAGTCCAACACCGGTCGCAGCGCTTGAGGCCTACATAGACGAGATGAGCGCGTGGGTCGAAGCTGCGAGACGAGGGGATTCTGTGGAGGAACTGATTCCCGTTAACGCGCCGCCGACTCCGGCCAATGTGGATTCGCTGGAAGGCCGGCTCAGTTTCCTAAAGAACAGAATCATCCCAATGTACGCGACTGACTACTCGAAGCCGAACGCTGAGGTGACTGAATGAAGAGAATCGGGTTCGTGTTGAAAGTGAGGAAGGACAAGCTTGAGGAGTATAAGGCGCATCACCGAGCGGTTTGGCCAGAGATGCTCGAGGCCCTGCGCCGGACCGGATGGCGCAATTATTCTCTGTTCATCCGGCAAGACGGCTTGCTGTTCGGCTACTTCGAAACGCCCTCGGATTTCCAGACCGCCCTGGCAAGCATGGCCAGCGAGCCGGTGAATGCAAAATGGCAGGAATTTATGGCCCCCTACTTTGAATCGGTCGAGGGTGGGCGTCCCGATGAGATGATGCTCCCGCTGGAGGAGGTTTTCCACCTTGACTAGTGCCGTTCCAACTTGTGACGCGTATGTACTGCGCCTACGTCTTGCGCAAAGACTCTCTGAGTGGCTGAAAACTGTTTGCTCAAAAAAGTTGGAACGGCACTAGCTCGGCGGACGTGTGACAGTCCGCTTTGCCCGGTGACCCTCCGCCGGGGCGGTAGTATACTAGCGCGGGGCTGAAGAACAGAAGTCAGGAGCCGGAAATTAGACGTTAGAACAAAGCACGCTTGTAGCTTCCAACTTCCTTACACGAAGCAGAATTTGCAAGCTAGAAGCGTGCTGGGCTGGTGTTTCATTCTGACTTCCGGCTCCTAGCTCCCAACTTCTGAAGCAAGAGGATTCAAACCTTATGGCCTCGAATTCTTACCAGACCTCCGTCAGCGAGCCCGTTGCCTCGGCGTTGGATAGCCTGCAAATCGAATTGCCATCATGGGGATTTGCCGATACTGGCACTCGGTTTGGGAAGTTCCTTCAGCCTGCGGCAAAAACGATTGAGGAGAAATTTTCTGACGCCGGCCAAGTACACAAATTCACCGGCGCGTGTCCCACGGTGGCGCTGCATGTGCTTTGGGATGTGCCGGAAGGCACAGACCCGTCGGAGGTGAAGAAGCTCGCCCAGCGTTACGGCGTGCGGCCCGGCTCAATCAGCCCCAATGTGTTTCAAGATCAGATTTACAAGCACGGGTCGCTGTGCAACGAGCAAGAGGATGTGCGCCAGCGCGCGCTCCAGCACATCCTCTACTCGGTGGGAATCGCGCGCCAGCTCGGCTCGCGCGATGTGACGCCGTGGTTTGCCGATGGCTCCAACTTCCCCGGCACCACGAATATTCGTGCTCGCAAGGGCTGGATGGTGGAAGGGCTGAAGCGCGCCCACGATGCTCTCGGTCCCGAGCAGCGGCTGCTGGTTGAATACAAACCCTTCGAGCCGGCGTTCTATCACACCGACATCGCGGACTGGGGCATGGCGCTGCTCCTGGCGCGCCACGCCGGGCCGAAAGCGCGTGTGCTGGTCGATACTGGACACCACTACCAAGCGCAGAACATCGAGCAAATCGTCACCTGGCTGCTCGACGAGGACATGCTGGGTGGATTCCACTTCAACGATCGCCGCTACGCCGACGACGATCTCACCCTCGGTTCAATCGATCCTTACCAAGTCTTCCGCATCTTTGCGGAGATCCGGTTCTACGAATGGGAGACGGGGCGCCGCGCGGATATCGCCTACATGGTGGACCAGAGCCACAACCTGAAGGGCAAGATCGAGGAGATGATCCAGACGGTGATGACGGCGCAGGAGCTTTACGCCAAGGCCGCGCTCATCGACTTCGAGGCGTTGACTCAGGCGCAGCACGAACAGCGCTTGATCGACGCGGAGAACACCTATAAGGACGCTTTCAGCACCGATGTGCGCCCCGCCGTGCGAGAGTGGCGCCGCTCGAAAGGACTTGCGGAAGATCCCCTGGCCGCTTTCCGCGCCAGCGGCTACATGGAGCGCATCACGCGCGAGCGCGCCGGACGCGGTTCCGCTGCCAGCAGCTACGCATAGCTGCGCTGCCTCTTCGTAGCGCCGGGCTTTAGCCTGGCATCGACTTGTGCCGGCCTGAAGGCCGGCGCTACATCCGGGAATCCCGATGCCACATGCAAAATCAGCTCCAGGCTTAGATTACTTGCAGGACTTGTGGGACGAGAACGTCGCTCGCGGGTTGGATGAACCCGAGCTGCTTCGCTACCGCTCCAACTTGCTGGGCAGTGACCTGCGGATTACAAACTTCGGCGGAGGCAACACCAGCTCGAAAAGCGTCCAGACTGATCCGCTGGACGCCCGCGAAAAAACCGTCCTGTGGGTGAAGGGAAGTGGCGGCGATCTCGGAAGCATCCAGCGCCAGGGGTTTGCCGGGCTTTATCTGGACAAGCTGCGGAGCCTTGAGAGTCGCTATCGAGGCGTCGAGCACGAAGATGAGATGGTCGGTCTCTATCCGCTCTGCGCCTTCGGCACCAGTACGGTGGCAGCCTCCATTGACACCCCTCTGCACGCTTTCCTTCCCTTTGCGCATGTCGACCATCTCCATCCAGACTGGGGGATTTCGCTGGCAGCGGCGGCCAACGGCCGAGACAAGATGGAAGAATTCAATCGCCGCTTCGGCCACCGGCTGGTCTGGCTTCCGTGGCAACGGCCGGGATTCGAGCTGGCCATGATGCTGCGCCGCGCGGTCGAGGCCGAGCCGCAGGCCGACGGCCTCGTGCTCGGCGGACATGGGCTTTTCACCTGGGGAGAAACCCAGCGCCAGTGCTACCTCAACACTCTTGCCGTCATCGATCATCTCGGGCAGTTCGTCACGGAACGCATCGAGCAAGCCGGAGCGGATCTGTTCGGCGGTTCGATCTGTGCCACTCGTGGTGATAACCGCGATCTGGCCGTCGAGCTGTTTCCGTTCCTGCGGGGGCGCGTATCGGGCGCGCGCCGGCTGATTGGCAACTTTGTGGACCTGCCGGAGGTTGCGCGTTTCGTCAACTCGCACGATGCCGCGGCGCTCTCCCATCTGGGCACGAGCTGCCCAGACCACTTCCTTCGCACCAAGATTCGTCCTCTGTTTGTTCCGTGGCATCCGGCGACGGACGACACCAAGCAGCTTCAGCGTGCGATTGGCGAATCAATTCAGAATTACCGGCAGGAATACGAAGCTTACTACCGCGCGCACGCCAAGCCGGACTCGCCCGCGATGCGCGATCCCAACCCCACGGTGGTGCTGGTTCCCGGCGTGGGTATGTTCAGCTTCGGCAAGAGCAAAGCGGAAGCGCGCGTCACGGGCGAGTTCTACGTCAACGCCATCCACGTTATGGAAGGGGCCACGGCGCTGGGCGATGGTCCGGCGCCGCCTTTGCCGAGCCAGTTGCCGCAGGCAGGGGCCGCAGCGCCGACGGAGTCTTTCCAGGTCTATCGCAACTACGTGGCGTTGCCGCCCGCTCAAGCTTTCGGGATCGAGTACTGGCAATTAGAGGAAGCGAAGCTGCGCCGCCTGCCGCCCGAGAAAGAGTTCAGCCGCAAAGTGCTGGTGATTATCGGCGGCGGCTCCGGAATCGGGCGCGAAGTGGCGCTGCGGGCCGCGAGCCGAGGCGCCGTCGTGGTGGTGGGGGACCGCGATGCCGAGGCTGGAGCGGCGGTCGCTTCCGAAGTCAAGGCAAGCGCCGGAGCCGACGCCGCGATTTCCGTGGTGCTGGACATTCGGGACCGAAACTCGATTCGTGCCGCCCTGCGCCAGGCGATTGCCAGCTTTGGCGGCGTCGACGTGCTGATCAATACCGCCGCCGTGTTTCCCTCTTCACCCGACGGTCATATCTCGGACGAGCAGTGGCGGCTAACATTGGACGCCAATATCACGGGCAACTACCTGCTGGCCGATGAGGTCCGCCGCGTGTTCGCCGAGCAGGGAATGCCGGCCGCGATCGTGCTGACCAGTTCCGCCAATGCCGTGGTGCCCAAGGCAGGTAGTGAAGCCTATGACATCTCGAAAGCGGCGGTCAGCCACTTGGTGCGCGAACTGGCGATTGCCCTCGCGCCGATGGTGCGCGTCAACGGCATCAGCCCCGCCACGGTGGTGAAGGGCTCGACCATGTTCCCGCGCCACCGCGTTTTGGCGTCGCTCGCCAAGTACCAGATCGAGCACAGCCCGGAAGAATCAACCGAGGCGCTGAGGGACAAGCTGGCGCGGTTCTACGCTCAGCGAACCCTGACCCGCGCCGCCATCGATCCAGCGGACTGCGCCGAGGCTGTTTTGTTCCTTGCGAGCGACCGCGCGCGCTGCACCACGGGACATATCTTCCCGGTGGATGGCGGGCTGACTGAGGCGTTCCTGCGCTAAGCGATTTTAGATTGTGGATTTTAGATTTTGGACTATGCAGTTCGTCAGTCCGTCAGTAGTTCAGTTCGTCAGTTACCTAAACACTGAAACGCTGACATGCCGAAAACTCGCAGACAACTGACAGCGGACAAACGACTAATCCAAAATCTAAAATCCAAAATCATGGAAATCCTTCGGTGCATTGCCATTGATTTGGGTGCGGCGAGCTGTCGCGTCTCGCTGGGCGAGTGGGATGGCCAAGACGCGAAGGTGCGCCTGGCGCACCGCTTTCAAAACGCGCCGGTGGAGCGTGACGGCCATCTCTATTGGCCGCTCGAGCGACTTTGCCAAGGGGTGGAACAAGGTCTGCGCCTTTGCGCCGAACTTTTGTCTGAGAGCAAGGGCGCGATCCATTCGGTTGGCGTGGATGGCTGGGCGGTCGATTACGTCCGGCTTGATGCCGCGGGCCGGCCACTCGGCGATCCTTTTTGCTATCGCGACCCACGCACGGAGAACGCGATGCCCGAAGTCTGGGCGCGCATTGGGCAGGAGAGACTGTACGAGCTGACGGGCATTCAGTTCCTGCGCTTCAACACCCTCTACCAGCTTTATGCCGACCGGCGTGACGGCCTCGAGCCGGCGGCCCGCTGGCTGAACATTCCTGAATATCTGCTGCACCGGTTGGCGGGGCGCGAGCCCGAAACGGCGGTCGCCGAATACACCAACGCGACGCACACGCAACTGGTCGACGCACGCTCGCGCCAATGGTGTGATGAGATTTTCGAGAAGGCGGGCCTTGACCGCTCGGCTGCGCCGTCCATTGTGCCACCGGGCACTCGCCTCGGGTTTCTTCGGGGCGAGATCGGTTCTCTCCCCGCTTTCCGCGCCACGCAGGTTATCGCGCCCGCTTGTCACGACACAGGAGCCGCAGTGGCCGGCATCCCGGACGAAAACACCGACTGGGCCTTCATCAGCTCCGGCACGTGGTCGCTGGTGGGCACCGTCCTCGAAGAACCATGCACCTCAGCGTCGGCGCGCCAGGAGAACTTCACGAATGAAGGCGGTGTCGGCGGCAGGATTCGATTCCTGAAAAACGTCAACGGCCTGTGGCTGCTGGAAGAGTGCCTGCGCGAGTGGTCCCGCTTGGCGGGAGCAGGCGGCCGCGCCTGGACGTTGCCCGAGCTCATCGCGGAGTGCGAACGAAAGCCAGTTCCCAAAACCGTTTTCAACGTTGACGCACCTGAACTGATTCTTCCCGGACAAATGCCGGCCAAGATCAACCGCCAGCTTGAACAAGCGGGTCATGAGCCGATTGGCGAAGGAGCGGAGCATGCGCCGGAGATGGCACAAGTTATTTTCGCGAGCCTCGCGGCGCGATACGCAGAGGTGCTGCGAGCGCTTCAAGCAGTCACCGGCCGCAGGTTTCGTTGCCTCTACATCGTCGGCGGAGGCAGCCAGAATGAGCATCTCAATCGATTGATTGCCGAGCGCACAGGGCTGGAAGTGAAACGCGGGCCGACGGAGAGTTCCACGATCGGGAATCTCGCCATTCAGTTCGCGGCGCTCGAAGGTGGGCAGCGTGGGGTCACGTCGGCCGACGTCGCACGCTGGTCCGCTCGGTTGAATCGCGCCCTGACAGGCTGATTGGGCGCCCGAGAGGAACTGAGAAGAATCTCGAGTGCCAACAACACGGAGGGAGCGCTCGCCGCTCCTGCTCGTCATCCGGGAGAGGACGAATGATCACGGAGGCCAAGCCAGAGGCGCCTGGGCCCACGCCGGCGTACAACGCAACTTACACTTGGATGATATCGCTCGTTGCCGCCCTCGGTGGTTTGTTGTTTGGCTACGACTGGGTCGTCATCGGCGGTGCCAAACCGTTCTACGAGAAATTCTTCCATTTGATCGCAGCCTCGCAGCAGGGCTGGGCCATGAGCTGCGCGCTCGTCGGTTGTCTCGTGGGGGCGCTGATTTCCGGCGGCCTTAGCGACCGATTCGGGCGCAAGCGTATGCTCATGCTTGCCGCCTTCCTCTTCGCCGTATCGTCATTGGGCACCGCACTGGCCAATACTTTCAGCCATTTCGTAATGTGGCGAATCGCGGGTGGCATCGCCATCGGCCTCGCTTCGAATCTCTCGCCGATGTACATCGCCGAAGTTTCACCGCCCCAGGTCCGCGGCAGGCTAGTTTCCCTCAACCAGCTCACCATCGTGATTGGCATTTTGCTGGCCCAGTTCATCAACTGGACTATTGCCAAACCTGTGCCACCGGGTGCCACCGCCGTGGAAATCCTCAACTCGTGGAACGGCCAATTCGGCTGGCGCTGGATGTTTGGCGTGACGGCAGTTCCTGCGACCTTGTTCTTTGCCGGGATGTTTGTTGTTCCAGAGAGCCCGAGGTGGCTTGCCAAGAACTATCAGCAGCGCGCGGCGCGACGGGTGCTCGCAAGGATCGGTGGCGAGACCTACAGTGCGCAGGCACTGGCCGAGATCGAGGCCAGCCTGGGAAGCGGAAACACACCTGGCAACATGCGCAGCGCGGGTGGCCCCGCAAACCTCTTCAAACCCAAAGACTGGAACATTCTTTGGCTGGCGATTGTGCTGGCGGTGTTCCAGCAGTGGTGCGGCATCAACGTCATTTTCAACTATGCGGAAGAAGTGTTTTCGGCGGCAGGCTACAACGTATCTGACATCCTCTTCAACATCGTCGTGACCGGCGTGGTCAATCTCGTCTTCACGGTCGTGGCCATCAGCACCGTAGACAAGGCCGGACGCCGCTTGCTCATGCTGATTGGTTCGGCGGGTCTCGCCATTACCTACACGGTTCTCGGCGCAGGTTATCGCGCCGGAAGCCACGGGTTCCACATGCTGCTGCTGGTGGTGGCCGCGATCGCGTGTTACGCGATGTCGTTGGCACCAGTGACGTGGGTTGTGATTTCGGAGATCTTCCCCAACCGTATCCGCGGAATTGGCATGTCCCTCGCCGTCACTTCCTTATGGATTGCCTGCTTCATCCTGACCTACACGTTCCCGCTTCTCAACCATGGGCTGGGCCCGGCGGGGACGTTTTGGATTTACGCCGCCATCTGCGTCGCAGGGTTCGTCTTTATCAAATTCCGCCTGCCCGAAACAAAGGGCAAAACGCTGGAAGAAATTGAACAGGCGCTCACCTGAAAAACCACGCTGGCTAAGGCGCGTGCATTTACTACCTATGAGAATTTTGAGGGCCTATGAAAAATGGAATCGGTGGGGCAAAATGCCACACTTTTCCCAAAATCGCAAATTTCTGCAAATTTATTTTTCGCGCAAGTCCATTATTTCCAGCAGATATAAAAATTAGTTTCAATAGTTTCAAAAGTTCCAATAGTTACATTCGGGGGGCCCCTGGGCAGACTGTATTACTATAATACTAATATACTCAACATAATATCTGGATCTCGCTGAAGTCAAGCCTGCACCCCTAAAACTAGCCGGGACGCTCGATTCGGCTGGCAGGCCAACGGGCGGTCGCGGACCTGCGATCCGCCAATTGGGGAAGGGCAAGCTGCGCGAAGTGCCGTGGAGTGCGGCAGCAGGGGGACCCCAGGTTCTGCGATGGGGCTGCCGCTGTTCTTGCCGGAAGCTTGCTTCCGGCGTGTTCATAATCAGCCGGGTTACTTCCCCTTACAACACTCATCGCAAGCGGCTTGCGACCCACCACAGCGGCCGGCTAGTACTTCCTGATCTCCGCGCTTCTCAAATCCTCGACTCTCCCGCCCAGCAAATCGCGCCATGGCCTGAGAGGACACTCACACTGGCCCCGTGTTCGCGCCGTTGCCGACGTTCGCACCCGCCGATTTCCTGCTGCCGCATTCGCCCTGTTCTCGCGGCACGCCGGATGCGTGTCTTGGTTCTCGGAGAGCAAGCTGAAAGGCCCAGTGAACCGCTTAGGCCGACGCCCGCATGGCGGCCAGGCTGACCTTACAGATAACCGAGGTGATATCATCGGACGGAGGCCCGCCGCCAGTGAAGTCCAGCACCGTCTCGTGGATGCCTCGGACGAGTTCAGCCGCGCTGTTCTTCAGATGGCATTTTATGAACTCCAGAGCTCTGTCCGCGCCAAACGGAGCCTCGTCGTTGTTTTCTGCCTCCGTGACCCCGTCGGTCAAAAAGGCGAGGGTTTCACCGTAGTCCAACGGAATGGCCGGACTGGAGCAAAACTGAGTGCCAGCGAAGAGGCCCACCGGCAGACCCGTGCTCTCCATGACGTGCCCGATCTCTCCAGAAGGGCGCAGCAAGTAGCACGGTATATGCCCGGCACTGGCGTATTGGACCACGCGGCTCCGCGGGTCGAGGCGGGCCAACAGCAAAGTAACGAACTGTCCGGCAGGGAGGTCCGCGGCCAGGGCATTATTGACGCGGCTGAGGATAGCCCCCACGTCCGACTCCATCCTCGCATAGGACCGCACATACGCCCGGGTTTCAGCCATCACCAAAGCAGCGCCGAATCCGTGGCCGCTGACATCGCCAATGGCGACACACAGGCACCCGTCCGGCTGCACAATGAAGTCGAAGTAGTCTCCCCCTGTCAGCATGGCAGAGCAAACGGTTCCAGCAATATCAAAACCCGGCAACGATGCCACCGTGGTGTTGAGGCGCTCCTGAACTTCATGGGCGATTTGCAGGTGAAACTCCTGCTCCTGCTGTTTCCTCAGCTCGGTCACGTCTTTCAGCACGGAGACAAAGTGAGTAATCTCTCCCTTCTCATCTTTCATTGAGCTGATCGTCTGTGCAGACCAGTAGAGCTGGCCGGATTTCTTCCGGTTGATAATGATTCCACGGAATGGTTTGCCGGCCATGAGTAGCGCCCAAAGCGCTTTGTAGAACTGCTTGTCGTGTAGTCCGGACTTGAGGAGACTCGGCGTCCGGCCCAGGGCGTCATTTGCGGAATAACCTGTGGTCTCTTCAAAGGCTGGGTTGACATACTCGATCACTCCCTGCCTGTTCGTTATCACCACGCTGTCCGCAGTTTGCTCCACGGCCCTGATGAGCTGATCGTAGCGTCCGCGCAGCCGCTGGAGCTGTTCCTGAATCCCGGGGTGTTCCGGGTTAGCCATCGAGCTTCCTTCTACTCCCCGAGACGGGCTCTGGGGGTGATCTATAATGTCCAAGCTTTCTCCTCTTCGTGCGCCAGGCCCGATCACCACACCGGTCCTCCAAGGGAAAACGGATTCGCCCAACCGCATCGAATTCTCATAATAACACACCAGTGGACGTTTATCAAAATAAAATCCGCAGAGTTTGAACTACACAGACTTTGCGCTAGCCGCTTCGCTTGTCATTCCGAGCCTGTTCGCTTGTCATTCCGAGCGAAGCGAGGAATCTCGCCCTGTCCGCTCAGGGTAAACCGATTCGCCCTTTCGCGGATCGCCCTGAGCGTAGCCCCGCACCGTCTGGTGCAGGGCGCAGCGAAGGGTCTCACGGCAGGCTTCGCGAGGACTCTCGCCCTGTCCGCTCAGGGTAAACCGATTCGCCCTTTCGCGGATCGCCCTGAGCCCATTCGTTTCACTCAGGGTAAACTCCGCGAAGGGATGCCCGTGCTGCTGATGCTTTCGCAGTGAATGAGCCGCTAACGACGCCTTACGCTTGGTGATCGAGCTACGCAAAGTGGGAAGCTACAAGCAAGCGTAGCGTGCACCTGTTTTGCAGGTCCGCGGCCCTTGGGCGCGATCGGTGAGAAAAGCCGCAGAACTTGAAAAGCAGGTCTGCGCTCGTCGCTTGACCATAGTCCGGCAATGACGTATAATTCAAGAGTGAGCGCCGCGATTGCTTACACCAGCGTTTATGAGAAGCGGGTCGGGAAGATCCTCCGCGCGGAAGAGCGAAACGCCATGGAACTCCACGTCGCGGATAACCCGGAAATACACCCCGTCGTAGCAGGCACGGGTGGGGTCCGAAAAGCGCGGTGGGGCCGCCAAGGAAAGGGAAAACGGGGCGGTGTTCGAGTGATCTATTTTTACCGCTCAACGGCCGATGTGGTCTACTTCCTCGACATCTACGCAAAAGCGGCGAAGGAAGACTTGACCCCAGCCGACAAACAACAATTAAAGGGTCTTGTAAATCGCTTGAAGGGTGTCCAATGATAAAAGCAAAGCACTCCAAAATGGGTAAGCGTCTGATTGCCGCCATGAAGGAAGTTGTCGACCACGTTGAGGGGAGGACGGCCCTTCCCATGCGCTACGTCGAGGTCCCTGAGGATGTGGATGTGAGGGCGATCCGGTCCAAGCTGGGCTTGTCTCAGGGGGAATTCTCACGGCGCTATGGCGTCAGCCCGCGCTCGCTCCAGGAATGGGAGCAAGGGCGCAGGCGTCCGGAAAGCGCGGTGCGTGCCTACTTGACGGTCATTGATAGAAACCCGGAAGCAGTGGAAAAGGCGCTCGCGAACAAGTCGTGAAATGCGAAGGGTAAGCGAGGGCCGCGCGGCAAGTGCGCGAAACGCTACCACGCGGGTACCAATCTCGTTCTCTTGGACGCCGATGTCCGCAAGGCCTTTCGCAGTAGGGGGATCCCGCCACGCGGGACCGTCCCCTCCGTGTATATTGCCGCCGAACCAAGAAGGGTAGGGCAAGCCCTACCCCTACCTGGTGATCGAGTTGCGCAAAGTGGGAAGCTGCACGCGCAGAGCCAGACGTTCGAAGGAAAAACCCGCGGTCACGAGAGCACTGGCCGCGGCCACGCGCGGCCCGCACGTGACGCCGCCGCGCAACTGTGGTATAAAACTACGATGAGAGGGTAAGAATATGGCAGCACTCGATTGGTCGCAATGCCCCGCCGTGGAGAGCATCCCCGGCAAGCGTAGCGGCGCATGGGTATTCCGGGACACGCGGACGCCGGTTTCAGTTGTCTTTGACAATCTTGAAGTAGGCGCCTCGATCAGCGAGATCATGGAGTGGTTTCACCTGTCCCACGAACAGGTAGTTGCCGTGATCGAATTTGCGGCGCGAAGCCTTGACGCGCTACCGGTGCAGCTTCCCGCCCCAATGGTCGATGCTCATACTCTTTGATAACGGTACTCCGGCCCCGCTCCGGTATGCGCTCGAGGGCCATGTGGTGGTTGAAGCCATCGAACAAGGATGGGACCGGCTTACTAACGGCGAACTGATAGAGGCTGCTGAGGCCGCCGGCTTCGAGCTTTTGCTGACGACTGACAAAAACATGCGTTACCAACAAAACCTGAAAGGTCGGAAACTCGCGTTCGTGGTTATCGGCAATCAGCAATGGCCCACTTTGCGCCGCTACGTGGAAAGGGTTGTGGCCGCTGTGAATGCAGCGACTCCCGGCAGTTATGCCGAAGTGGATATACCGTTCAAGTAAACCCCCGCCCCTGACCTCCGCATCGCCCCGCCACCAGGAAATCAACGAGATTCTGGCTCGCAAAATCTGCCGCGACTTGGAAATCCCTGAGCCCCGCTGAATTCCACCATCCGAGAACGACCTTAACAGCCCTGCTTGGGCGATTGCAAGCAATGTGCGAGGGAATCCGCGCGCTGTTAAAGCGCTGCGCCGATCATTGAGCGGGGGCGGCGATGTTCTGCAGTGGACATCTCCGGCCGAATGTACTACGATGTAGTGCATGAAGACAGAAGTCTATAGCTGGCGTTTGTCGGCGGAGGTCAAGGCGCACCTTGAACGGGAGGCACGGGCTCGCAAGGCATCCGTTTCCACGATCCTCGACGATGCTGTCCGGGACTGGCTTAAGAAAAACCCTGTGGATGTCCGGGATGAGGAGGCTCAGAGCAGGCTTCACGCCTCTGTTGCCCGTTGCCTGGGCGTTCTTGCCGGCGGCAATCCTCGTCGTGCTGAGACCGCGCGCGAAATTGTCCGCAAGCGATTGAGGCAGCGCTATGCCCGCTGACGCCCTCATCGACACCGGAGCCATCTTGGCGCTGCTCGACCGGAGCGACCGTTGGCACGAATCGTGTATGCGGGTGTTCGGCGAATTGCGGCTTCCCTTGCTCACCTCCGAGGCCGTTCTGACCGAACTGTTTCACTTGGTTGGCGATGGCCGGCGGGAGATGGAGGCCGCTTGGCAGTTTGTTCGGTCGGGAGCGGTTGTGCTCGGTACGATTGAAGACGCAGAGCTGCCCTACATCCACGAGATGATGTCGCGCTACTGGGATCGGCCCATGGACTTTGCCGATGGCACACTGGTGCATCTCGCGAGGCGGGAATCCATCTCAACAATTCTCACGGTAGACTACGCCGACTTCGCGACTTACCGAATCGCGGGAAAACGGCAGTTCCGGGTCCTGCCTCAGGGCCCACCGTAGTCGCCCGCGTTGCGCAAGGCGGGAAGCTGCAAGCCGACGTAGCGCCGACTTTTAGAGCCTGCCCTGAGCACCGCGAACGGGTCGGCGCCGCAAGGCGCCTGAGGCCCTGTGACCGGGAGGGTAGCGGTCAATTCGCCTTTGGAATTGACCGTGGGTTCGTCATCGAAGGAAAGGCCCATGGTCACGAGGGCAGCGAGCGTGGCCCGCTCTTGCTACTGAGAATCCCAATAACTAAAATGGCAGGCATGGAGGGAATACGAAATGCGACGAAAGCCATTCAGCAGGAGAAGGTCGCCCGTTGCCCAGCCAAAGATCGGCCCCTGCCCTGATTGCAAAGGCAAGGGAGGAAACGACTCCTGCCCGAAATGTCACGGCAAGGGTATGATTCACTGCCGCGCAGCTTGAGGCAAAATCCTAGCAACCTTGTTGCCAGCGATGCCCTTCGAGCCTCAGGGAATTTTAGATGGTTGCCGCCCGGTTCCACAGAATCAGGCGGGTTCCCTCAGAATCTGTTTCTCAGAGAAATAGTAGTCGTGCGCCTTTCCGCACTCAGGACATTGAAGCCGTTGGGGATCGTCACCAAGGTTAATCGGAAAGTGGATGGTGCGCGGCGAATTTTCCGGCAGTTCTCCGACCTTTAACCAAGTCTGACACCCTGGCGTCTTACATTGAAAGCCAAAGACGTTCATGGTCTTTTCCTCCGCCTCCCAATTCTAAAACGTTCGAAACGCAGCCCTTTCAGTTCTCAGCTGGGGGGGAATGCCGCTTTTTGGCGACCCGGCAAGAACTCGCTAATTTGGCTTAGGGACGATGGCGCGCAATTGCAGCCCAGAACTGGTCCAACGTCTTAGGGGAGAAAACCGCAGCGTCATGTGTTAAGAGGCCAGCATTTCTCACAGAATTCTGCACTCGGCGAGCCCTTTCCGTCCAGCTCTTGTCGAGGAGGACTAGACTGCAGTAGGACACGGGGACCACCATATGCAAGAAGTCGGCGACCTCGGTCGGGTCGTGGGTGTTGAAATTACCCTTTGCGATGTCATAAACAGCCTGTTCGAAGATATATCGGGTGGGATGGCGTACCGCTTCTCCTCTGGGTGACGACCTGACCTCCGTCCTTGCGCTGTCATCGCGTTGGTACATGCATCTGATCTTCTCAACGGTCGCCTTGATGCTTTCGACTAGCAGAGAGTACGCTCTCTTGAATCCAACTGCCATCCCAGGGTTTCGGAGTTGCAGGAGAAACCCTTTAGGGTCCAATGAGTCCACGCCTGGACGGTAAAGCTCTACAAATTTATTCAGCATCCAGTCATCGAGGTGAGGTGCTTGATTTGTTGTACCGCGGAGGAGTTTATTCTCGTTCTCAACTACTTCTGTAGGGTCAGAATTTAGAAACGCCAAGCGTGGCCAGATTAGTTCGAACAAATTCTCGATGCGCCCAAGCTGGTCGAGGTCACTTAACTGAGAAAGCTCGTAGAAGTTCAACATTGAGAAAGCGAGAGTGCCTTCTGATTGGACAATTTCGTCAACGAACCGTTGAAGCTGTTTGTGATCTTTTGCGAAAGACATGTAAGCCCACTGATCGAGGTACACGAGCGGCATTGAAGCGCTCTGCTCAGCGCGCAGTTTATCTCCGGGAGCATAGTGAAGAGTAATCATAGGCTCAGAATTGCAAAAGCTAGTGCGGTTCGAAATCACACTGAAATCAAAGCAGGCAGGTGGCGCTTTCGTCACGTCCCCCGCGATTTGTGCGTTGCGAAAAGCGGGAACACCAGTCCTTGCACACCCTGTTCGTCAATGTTTCACCAGCTGCAACAGGCGCTCGTAATTCTGCTTGTACAGAGCGTTCTTGGGGTCAAGCAGGCAGGCCGTGCGGTATTCCTCCACAGCCCCTCGCCGGTCGCCTTTCTGCTCCAGCGCGACGCCGAGGTTGTTGTGCGCCTCTGCGTGATTCGGGTTCACGCGCAGCGCTACGCGAAACTCCGGGATGGCATCGTCCCAGTCGCCCTTATTTGCAAGCGCGGCGCCAAGGTTGTTTCTCGCCTCTGCAAGATTCGGGCCCAGGCGGAGCGCCTCGCGGTATTCCGCGATGGCCCCGTCCCAGTCGCCCTTGGTTCCGAGCGCAATACCGAGGTTGTGGTGCGCCCCTGCAAGGTCCGGGTTCAAGCGGAGTTCTTCGCGGTATTCCGCAATCTCCCCGACCGTGTCTCCCTTGCTTCCGAGAATGACGCCGAGGTTCAGGTGTGCACCTGCAAGATTCGGGTTCAAGCGAATCGCTTCACGATGTTCCACGATCGCTCCGTCCCAGTCGCCCTTGTGCGAAAGCGCGACACCGAGGTTGTCATGTGCCTCGGCAAGATTCGGATCCAGGCGGAGCGCCTCGCGGTATTCCGCGGTGGCCCCGTCCCAGTCGCCGCTCTTCCCGAGTCCGGCGCCAAGGTTGAGGTGTGCCCCTGCAAGGTCTGGGTTCAAGCGCAGTGCCTCGCGGGATTCCCCGATTGCCTCGTCCAAGTCGCCGTTGCGCAAAAGCACCACGCCGAGGTTATGGTGCGCCATGTCATTCTTGGGGTTCAAGCCGAGCGCTTCACGGTACTCGAGGGTCGCTCCGTCCCAGTCGCCCTTGCTTCCGAGCGCGGCACCAATGTTGTTGTGCGCCTCTGAAAGATTCGGATTCAAACGAAGTGCCTCACGGTATTCCGCGATTGCCCCGTTCAAGTCGCCCTTGTTTCCAAGCGCGGCACCAAGGTTAAGGTGCGCGTCCGCAAGATTCGGGTTGCAGCGGAGCGCTTGACGGTATTCCGCGATTGCCCCCTCCCAATCGCCCTTCTGTCCAAGCGCGTTGCCGAGGTTGTAGTGCGCCTCTCCAAGATTCGGGTTCAAGCGCAGCGCCTCCCGGTATTCCGCAAAACCTTGGTCCTCGTGAGGGCCGTGATCAGATCACCGTCACCCCGCCCAGACGCACTTCCTGGAGATAATCATCCTTCACATCGAAGTCAATGCCGCGTTTTCCCACCAGCATCGCCACGCAGTGGCTTGGCACCTGCCCGGCGAACAGGGCGAAAACCTGTACCTGGTTAGGCGGCTTCTTCGCCCTTGCGAGCTCGGGCGGCTTGGCTGCGCGCAGCGCCTGAAGAAAAGCCTCGCCCGCGCCTGCGGCCTTGAGGCTTCGGAGGAAATCCTCCGCCGGCGCAAAATCAATCCCCCGCTGCTCGATCAGTTTCGCGCCCGACTCGTCTCCCAGTCCGTCCCGCACCAGGCCTTGCACTTGGTCCCGCGTAGAAGGCCTCTGCTGCGCCCGCATGGGCACCGTCAGTATCAGTGCCAAAATGAGCATCAGGATGGTCACGACCGGTCGAGGCGACATCGGCACCTCCCGAAAGCGGGAATCACCTCAATGATGTGGGAGCATTCTACCACGGGAAGTCGGTGCCTTCTGATTCCTAGAACCAACTTCTTCGAGCGTCGCGAAGAAAAGACTCACCACAGAGGCACAGAGACCACTGAGAAAAGAACTCCGGTTGGTGCGGGTGGAGATCACGGCCCCCTGCTTATTGACTCACAGTTCTTCTCCGTTCCATCTCCGTGACCTCCGTGCCTCCGTGGTGAAATCCTTTTGGGTTGACAGGGAGAGGCGGCAAAATTAGAGTGAGAAGAGGAACCCAAGGAGAGCACCACCTATGACCGGAATCCAGTTCGTAACCGATGAGAAGGGCCGCAAGGTGGCCGTTCAAATCGACCTGAAAAAGTACGGCGCGATGTTAGAGGATTTTTGGGACGGGCTGATTTCGGAATCGCGTCGCAAGGAAAAGGGCATTCCCTATGAGGAATACCGGGCCAAGCGAGTGAAGGGCAGTCATCAGCGTGGCTAAATATACCCTTGAAATAATGCCCTCTGCCGGGAGGGAACTGGACGCGCTGGACGATGCGCTGTTTGCCCGGATAGACCGCAAGATTATGCTGCTTGCCGAGAACCCGCGCCCGCCACGATGCAAAAAGCTGAAAGGCTACAAAGATCAGTGGCGCGTCCGGGTGGGTGACTGGCGAGTGGTGTACATCATCGACGACGCGGCGAAGCTTATCAGTATCACGCGCATTGCGCACCGGCGTGAGGTATACGAACGCTGACTGCCGCGTGCTCTCATTCCCATTGACATTGATCCCGACGCCGCGGAGCGCGAAATCTGCGATGTGAACTTGGAGGACTACCACTAGTGCCGTTCCAACTTGTTCCGCCTAATCCTCGTAAGCCAAGTACGGTCTGACGCTGGGCGGGACAGGAGCGGAATTCACCGCCGCATTAAGTTGGAACGGCACTAGGACCGAGGGAGCAAACGCCATGCCCATGAAGAACCCGCCCCATCCGGGAGATTTCATTCGCACGGAGATTATCGGGCCCGCCGGCCTTTCCGTGACAGCGGCGGCGGCAGCGCTTCGGGTTTCCCGGCCGGCGCTCTCCAGCCTGCTCAACGGCAAGGCCGACCTTTCCGGGGACATGGCGCTGCGCATTGAAAAAGCCTTTGGAGTGAGGATGGACACGCTCCTGCGGATGCAAGCCTCCTACGACATCGCCCAAACCCGCAAGCGCCAGAACCAAATCCACGTCCGGCGGATTCATCAGCTCGCGGATGTTCACGCGTGAATAAATCTCAGTCGGTAGCCCCGAGTTTCGGCTTCTTGAGACTGTGCGGCTCTTCTGTTCGCATGGGGTGGGCGGGGTTATAATTCGCGATGGGCGCGGGCGGGCCAAATGAGGCAAGGAATTAAGGCTAAGGATAAGCCATGAGAATTTTGAAGAGCAAAGCAGCGATGACGTTTGCGGCGCTGGTGCTGGGTGTGGTGTGCCCGAGCCCGGGGCTGCGGGCGCAGACGGCCGCGGCGAAGGGGGGCAACAGCAAGTCGTACGAGATCGACGTGGCCGGGACGAAAGAATGGGTGGACACGAACATCGACCTGCGCGGAGGGGCGAAGCTGCGCTTCACGGCCACCGGGAAAATCACCTATCCGGCGGACGAATCGTACACCGGAAAATCGCGAACTTCGGGGACGTTTGGTCCGGACGGTCTCCCGCGTGGATGGGCTGACCTGATGCACCAATACGCGGTAAAGGATGGCGGCCACGGCGCGCTGATCGGGCGAATCGGTTCCGACGCCTACGCGCAGGCGTTTTTGGTGGGCGCAAGCAAGGAATACGACGTGCCCGTGGCAGGGAGACTGTTCCTGGGGATCAATCAGAGTATGAGCGAAGCCTCGACCGCGGACGGAAGTTTCCACGTGAAGGTCGAAGTTCTGAACGAGGGTTTAGCGGAGGCCACAAACGCCGGCGGTCCAGCGGAAACCCGCCTGCCGGGCATCACTCCCGATTTGCTAAGCAAAATCCCCCGCCGCGTCTCCGATCCCAACGGCAGACCCGGTGACATGGTGAACGTCCTGATCGTGGGAACACAGGACCAGATGGTTCAGGTATTCACGACTGCCGGGTGGGTCCAGGTGGACAAGACGATGGGGAATACGGTGCTGAATGCCTTGATGGACTCGCTCCAGAAGAAAGACTACCTGACGATGCCGATGAGCACGCTGTTTCTTTTTAATCGGGCGCAGGACTACGGATTCGCGCACGGCGAGCCGGTGAAGGTGGCCATGTCACGCAATCACCTGCGGGTCTGGAAATCGCCGTACGAGGTGGACGGGCGGCCGCTGTGGTGCGTGGCGGCTACGCACGACATCGGATTCGAGCGGGATCAGCGCAACAATGGCGTGACCCACAAGATCGATCCGGCGATCGACGGCGAACGAGAGTACGTGAATGGCACGCTTTCGGCAACGGGGCTCGTCGCCCAGCGGGACCACGTCACGCCAGCCGATCCGCTGACCACTGCCAAGACCGCGACGGGCGGAGAGTTTCACTCCGACGGACGCATCGTCGTGCTCGTGCTCAGAAACACGACGAGCCAAAGTAATTAGAAACAATTCCGGTTGCTGGTTTGTTGTGTACTGTCCCGTACCCTGCCTCGGTTTTGCCTACTCCACTCGCTGCAAATCAAGGCTGATCCGCACGCCGTTCACCAGCACGACGCTTTGATTAATCAAATCCTGGTTGGTGATTTCAGCCTCGACGAATTGCCCAAGCGGTTTCAGCGGGCAGATGAATTCGACCGCCTCGGAGGAGGGCTTCGGCTTGGAGGCGAGCTGATTGAGCACGGTGATGTCCAGGCCCTCGACTTCAGCGCCCGTTGGGATTTTTTCCAGGAGAGATTTCAGTTGCTGCGCCAGAAAAAGATCGAAGCTTTGGGCGGAGCGCTTATAAATCGAGGCCGACTCCTTCTCGAAGCCGAATGGATTTCGCATGGTGAGCTGGAGAAATATCTTCCCGTGAAAGACGACCAAGGACGGCGGCGCGTAGTCCACAAAGTGAAACTGAGCCGCGCCCTGCTTGGCGAGCGCATCGAGTTGGGTTTGAAACTGGGCCTGGAGGCGGTCGGCGTCCGCCTGGGTCCGAGCACCGCCTGCCGGCGGCTGGGACTCAGGCTTGACAGGACTGGTCGGCACCGCTGCGCTCTGCGGCGCGGGCTCCGGTGTTGCCGCGGTTGGCCGAGCGCCGCCCGACCGCACCAGCGGCGGTTCAGGAGTTGCCGGTGTTGGCTGAGCGCCGCCTGACCGCATCAGCGGCGGTTCAGAAGTTGCCGCGGTTGGCCGAGCGCCGCTCGGCCCTAAGAGTAATTCCGGATCAGCCCTCAGGGCGCGGACCTCCGAATTCGGTTTCGCGGACTCAGCCGGCGCAGCGGCAGCCGCCGCGGCCTTGTGCACTGTGGACCGTTCTAGTCCCTCAACGTCGTAGGCTTCGCGCTCGCCCAGCGCCAGGCCAAATGGTTTTCCGTTGAGATAAATGTCAGAACGATTCAAGACTTCCTGCTGCTGGGCCTCGCGCGCCAGCTTCGAATAAGCAAGGGCATCGTCCTTATCCAGCACCGCGACGAGAATCTCTTTCCCTTCGTAGTCGTAATTGCCCTGCCGGCTTCGGACGTGGTAGGAGATTTCAAATCCGATCGCATCGCAGGCCACGTCGGCCGGGATGTCTGCGGGCAAAATCTTCAGCACCGGAACAATGACGTCCTGGAATACCCGGCTGGCCCGCTCATTTTGAGTGACGCGCTCCGCGTTGAAGGCGGCGCTGTAAATGCCGGTGGTCTTCAGCACGATGCGGTCGTGGAATTTCACGAATTCCACGCCGCGCGTGTCCATAGCGATTTGTTCCTTCGGGTCGAGATTCACGTAGCGCGCCAGGTGGAAAGGGAAGGGGAACTTGATGGACTGAATATCCAGATTGAGAGCCTGGAGTTGGTGAAGATAGGCTTCCTCACTCGCCTTGAGCTGAAGATTCAGAATCTCAGCAGGGCTGACTTGCGCGACGGCTGCCGTCGAAAATATGAGCGCAGCACAGCACGCGAATGTCACAATGCGCCGCAGGCGCCTTGGGCGGGGCCCCGAGCACCGGGGGCGGTAGCGGCAGCTACCGCCTTCGCCTGCCATTGCAGCAATATCCTCTTTCATGCGCTTTCCATTTTCCATTTCACATTTCCCATTTTCCATCTTCCATTTTCTCGCTTCACTTTATGCCGTATTGCGGTCCCGGCCTTGCCGGAGGTTGATACCCCGGCTGCGCGATGGCTCGGGCATAGGCGATCACGGCTCGAATCTCATCTTGAGTCAGAGTCCGGCCCCAGGGCGGCATCATAGCGGATTTCCCCATCGCGCTGCCGCCCAGAGTAATGGTGTTCTGCATGAACTCGTCGCTCAGCCCGTTCATTGTTGACCCGTCATTGAGCAAGGGCGGCGTGGGCGTGACGTTGGATCGATTGGAGGGCCCCGCCGGTGTTGCGTCGGCGTGGCACCACACGCAGTTGTTGTAGAACACGCGCTTGCCCTCAGCCTGCTGGTAATTCAAAAGAATCGTGTGTTGCGGGTCGTTCCAGTCCTGTTCCGTGTCATACGATTGGAGCGCAGGATTCGCCGCCGCGGCGGGGGCGGTCTTGCGGCAGGCCGCGAGCGCCGTCAACGCCCCGATCAGGAGGAGACAAAGAAGCGCGCGCATTTTCATCGCCCTCCTCCTTCGGCCGGAGCCGCCGCTGCCGGCTGAGCGCCGCTCGGCCCTGCAAGGCGGGCCGTTGCTCCCGCGTTTTTCGGAGGGGCGCTCTGGCGCAGCGTCATCAAGTAGGCGGTGAGGGCTCTTACTTCATCATCCGAAAAAGTGCGCCGCGGTTCGATGGTTCCCGGCACGAGCGCTGGCGGGTCTTTCAGCCACGCTTCGATCCAAGAAGGTTTCATCCAGTTGCCCACGTTGCTCAAGTTGGGGCCGACGTAGCCGCCGCTCGCCCCGATGGTGTGGCACGCCTGGCATTGGTATTTCACTTCGTAGAGTTGCTTGCCGGTGGCAGCGAGTTGCGGCGTGAATTCTTTGCTGTCGACGCCGCCGCTCACAGCGGGGCTATCGAGCGCCATCTCGATGTAGTCGGCTAGAACGCTAGCCTCCGCGTCCGTCAGGTTGAACTGTGGCATGCGCAACGTGAGAGTGGGGCGCAGGGTCTGCGGGTTCTTCAGGAAGGCAATCAGCCACTGCCGCTGCGCCCGGCTGCCCTCGAAGGTCAGATCGGGCGCCAAGTCGCCGCCCAATCCATTGAAGCGATGGCAGACGTAACACTTGTATCGCTCGTAGACTTCTCCAAATGCGCCCGCCGGATGAAATTCCTTGTGCGCAGCGGGAACCACGAGGCGCGCCAGCGCCGGGCTTTGCGCCGGGCCCGTCATGCTCAGCAACGCCGTGGTTATCGCGTCGAGGTCCTCCGGCTTGAAATGGTATTGCGGCATGCGCGCCGCAGGATTCACGGAGTGCGGATCGGTGATCTTGGCCTGCATGTAAGCGATCAGATGGCGCGGGATTTTGGAATTGCCAAACTCCAGTTGAGAAACATTCTTGCCGCCGAGCGCGGTCAGGTCGGGACCGAAGTCCTTTTGCGGGGTCAGGCCTTGGATCAGGTGGCAGCTTCGGCATCCCTTTTCGACAAAGAGCCGGCGGCCCAACTGAATTTCATCCTGAGTGGGCGCGTCCAGCTTCGGGACATTGCTGAGCAGGTCAGAATCGGTGAGCTTGGCGGCGATGTAATGACTCACCTTATAAAGGTCTTCGTCTGACCACTCGTAGCGCGGCATCTTGCTGTTGGGCAGGTCAGCCTGCGGATTGCGAAGCCATGCCACCAGCCAGTCCCCGTTCACCTTACTTCCAACCTTGGTGAGCTCGGGGCCGATGTCTCCGCCGATGAGCTTGGTTTCGCCGGCGCGAGTGACCGCCAGCGAGTGACAGGTGGAGCAGAACATCTCGCGGAATCGAATTTCGCCCTGGTCCGCGAGGTCGGGTTTCTTCTCCCACGCGGCCACGACTTTCGGATTGAATGCATGTGGTTGAACAGGTTGTGAGCGAAGCGAGACGAGATATGCCGACAAGCCGCGCAACTCCTGCTCAGTGAGGCGGAAATAAGGCATCCTCGGCTCGTCTTCGGTCTCGTAGCCGTTGACGGTGGTATTCCCGGAATCATCGACGACGGTGCGCGGTTCTTTCAGCCACTTGTAGATCCACTCGCGGCCCACCTTGTTGCCGATGTTCGTGAGGTCGGGTCCGATCATCGCCGGCGTCTCGATGCCGGACAAGCGATGGCAACCCACGCAATTGAATTCCGCCAACAACTGACGGCCCTTGGTCAGCCTGGGCGTTTGGGGAAGGTCGGCCTGATGGCAGACGCCGCACGAGGCTTGGATATAACGAGTGGGCAAGAGTGGCTGCTCCCACGCCAGCGTGGTTTCGTGGGCCTCAGCGACCTCGGTGGCGGGACCCTGGCCGCGATGGCACACCACGCATCCCCATTCCTTCACGCGGTGCGGAATCGGCGGATGGGCGCGAAAGGGCTCAGGCACGGAAGCGTCGGCGAGGCTCGACTGGGTCATGCCCGTGTGGCAAGTGGTGCAACGGTCGACCACATTCATCTCGGGAATCCAAATCTGTTCGATTCCGGGCTGATAATCGGCCAGCAGACGCTTGGTGTCAGGCCGTGTTTGCGCGAAACGAGCGTATTGGCGCTTATAGCGTTTCCATGGCTGGAAGAAATCCCGGGTGGGCGAAATGGCCAGCACCGCGACAAAGATGAGCGTGGAAAGGGCAAACGCCGCGCGCATGCGCCGCGACACTATGCCCATGTTTTCGGCTTCAGGCGCCATACGGCCTCCACGGCCAGACCCATGACCAGCCCGGGCCTCGGAAGAAAGTCCCCACCACCGTCAAGGTGAGCGCGACGGCGATGAACCACGTCATCACCCACCACGAGATCGGCCGAGTCCGAAAGTACTCCATCCAAGCCGGGTGACCCGATCTCTCGGAGTAGGAGATCAGAAGCAATCCGCCAATCACAATCGTGGGCGCCAGGACTGTCCAGGCCTCGAAGACGGCAAGAAAGATGGCGAGCGCAATCAGTGTCACAAGAACTACGCGGAGTCGCCCCTCGCGATTCGCCGCCCAGAAGGGCTCGCCCTGGACGTTCACGTTGAAATACGGAATGACCACCAGCGCCAGGACCACCAGCGTGGGAATGACGATGCCGGCTGCAAAGGGCGGGAAATAATGCAGCAATTCCTGAAGGCCCAGAAAGTACCACGGCGCTTTGGCAGGATTGGGAGTCAGCAGCGGGTTCGCCAACTGCTCGAGCGGCGCGTCCCAGAGCAGCGCAAGAACGACCAACACAATTGCCAACACTTGGAAAGCGATGACCTCCCGCAGGAGAAGGTGCGGGTAGGTCATGAATTGCTTGCCCACATCACCGCGCACCTTCGCCGAGGTCTTCTTGGTGATGAAGACAATTCGCTGCGGATTTTTCAGCGCGTCGGAACCGAATCCGGCGTCATATTTCTTTTCCGCCATCTTGTCCTCTCGAGTCTTCTCCCACAGTCAGCCCGCCATCTTTCTGCACGCGCCAGAAGTGGACCGCGATCAGCGCCACTGCGGCCAGCGGCAGCACCACACAGTGCAAAACGTAGAAGCGAAGCAGGGCGTTTTCACCCACCATATTCCCGCCCAGCGCCAGAAAGCGAACCTTGGGACCCAGCACCGGCATGGCGGAAATGATGTTCGTGCCCACCGTGATGGCCCAGAAAGCCAGTTGATCCCACGGGAGCAGGTAGCCCGTGTAACTGAGAAAGAGCGTCACAAGCAGCAGGACGACTCCCACCACCCAGTTGAACTCACGCGGAGGCCGGTAGCCGCCCCGATAAAACACATGAAACATGTGCGCGAAAACCGCCGCCACCATGGCCTGCGCGGCCAGCCGGTGAAGGTTCCTTAGAAAAACTCCATTGGCCACGGCGAAGCGAAGGTCTTTCATATCGCGGTAGGCCTGCGGGATGGCGGGGTGGTAGTAAAACATCAGCATAATGCCGGTAATGAGGAGCACGACAAAAAGGAAGAAAGTGATTGACCCGAGATAGTAGGTGGCGCGCACGCGAAGGGATTTTTCGCGCACCTTCGCAGGCAAAGCATGCAGGAAAATATTGCCGAACACCGCCAGACTGCGTGTCCGGTTGGTACGCGCCGGGCCGCGGCGAAAGATCGATTTCCATACACGCGTGCCGCGCAATCTTGCCAGAAATTCTTCCATCGGAGTAGTAGCCACTGGAATCTCCAAACAGTCGATAGTCAATAGTTGAGAGTCGAGAGTAATCACCCTGGACGGCTAACTATCGACTATCAACTATCGACTTTCAACTATCGACTATCGACTGTCGCTCACACCTTCAACACCTGGTCAGACTTCACGGTCTGCAGTTTGTCCACCTGAAGTTCGCCGTCTGCTGTCAACGTGATTGCGAAATGCGGAAGCGGCCGCGGCGCCGGCCCTTCGATCTTGGTTCCGTCGGTCTTGAACTTGCTTCCGTGACACGGGCAGGCAATCATATTCGCTTCCGGCTTATACTGCGTGATGCATCCCAGGTGTGTGCAGATTGCCGAGACGGCATAGAACCCATTCAGCGTTCGGACCACATAAACGAGCTGCTCCTGAAGGTACGTCACCGAATTGACCGGATAGAGATCCGGATTGCCGGCGCGGAAAACCATGGACGGCTCGAAAAGCACGTTGGGCGAAAGATAGTTGTAAGTCACGACCGCCGCTCCGAGGCCGGCAACGCCTAGAGCTCCGAGGGTGATCTCGTTAAAGAAATCGCGACGGCTCACTTCGCGCGCTTCATGCGGTTCTTCTTTTTCTAGTTCGTTCGCCATCTTAGCAGTCCCCAAATCGGGAGTAGAGGCGAGCCGGAAGGCTTATCTGGCTGATTCTAAAAGACATTCCGGTTTCGTTCCTCATACCTCATACGCCCATCGCGCACCTAAGCTTTTGCCGTCACCGCGACCTCATCCGGGTCACGGTCAAAAACCTCGAACGCTTCCATGGTGATCGTCCCCGCAGGGCATCGCTCGGCGCAAAGCCCGCAGCGAATACAAATCGTCTCGTCCTTCACCATCACTGAGCCTTCGCTCGAGGGCAGGTCCTCGGGCGCGAGATGCTGCAAGGTGTTCCAGTGGAACTCGCTCTCCGTCTTCAGCTTGGCCTTGTCTTGTTCCGTGAAGTTGAACTGATCCAGCGGCACGAGCTTAAAACAATTTTCGGGGCACACGTCGACGCATCCGCCGCACAGAATGCACTCCGTACCCTCCGCCTCGTTGCCATCGAAAATGGTGTTGATCCAGCACTGCAGGCACCGCGTTGCCTCGGCTTGCGCCTGAACTTCGGTGAAACCGGTTTCGACCTCCGCCACGCCGGTGCGGCGGTCGAGTGGAATCACAGGCACCGACAGCCGCGAATACTCATCGTAGGACTCGGCCATCTCGTGGTGATCGAGCACCGTAATCTGCACATACTTCGGCCGCGGCTTCCAGGCTGGCCCGCGCAGGTAACGATCGATTTCTTCCGCGGCCTTCTTACCATCGGCCACGGCGCTGATGATGAGGCGCGGCCCGAAAGCAATATCGCCCGCGGCGAAAATTCCCGGTGCTGTGGACATCAGCGTTTGAGGATCAATCTTGATGGTCCCTTGCCGCGTCGTCTCCACTCCGTCGGCCGGAGTGAGAAACGACAGGTCGGAAGCCTGCCCAATGGCGAGGATGGCCGTGTCGCAAGGAATCACGGTTTCCGTGCCGGCCTCAAACGTTGGGCTGAAACGGTGGTTGGCGTCGAAGACTGACGTGCAGCGAATCGTATCGAGGCCTGCGAGCTTGCCATTCTTGCCCACAAATGCTTTCGGACCGAGCGACGGATGGATCTTCAGCCCTTCCTCCGTGCCTTCTTCGATCTCTTCCTCGAAGGCGGGCATTTCTTCGCGCGATTCCAGGCAGACCAGATGGACCTCACGAGCCCCCATGCGCAACGCCTGGCGCGAGACGTCCATTAATTCTTTCATGGCCACATCCAACTCGCTTTGGCTGAGGCTGTCCGGCAGCAGGGAACTGCTGAGCGCCTCGAGGGTCAACTGTTGCTGCTGGCGCAGAGCGGAACGCGCCACGTCAATGGCGACGTTGCCACCGCCGATCACTACCACGCGCTTACCGATCTGGAAGCGGTAACCGAGGTTGACGTTCAGAAGAAAATCGACACCCTTGACCACGCCGTCCAGATCATTGCCCGGAATCATCAGGTCGCGGCTGCGATGCAAGCCGAAAGCGAGAAGGATCGCCTTGAAGTCCAGAGCGCGCAGATCAGGGAGGGTGAAGTCCTTTCCCAAACGCGCGTTGACGCGCAGCTCCGGGCCGAGGTCCAGAATCTCGCGAATTTGCGCGGACAGCACGTCGCGCGGCAGGCGATATTCAGGAATGCCGAGGTGCATCATGCCGCCGGGTACCGGAGCAGCCTCGAATACCGTCACCGGATAGCCGAGCAGCGCCAAGTCGTGGGCGGCGGAAAGCCCCGCCGGACCCGAGCCAATGACCGCGACTTTCTCCGTCGGGTGAGTGACCGTCGGCTTCTCAGGAAAAACATCGATTGGGTTGCGAGATTCCGGCCCGTAACGCTCGGTCACGAATCGCTTCAAGGCCCGGATTGAAATCGGCGAGTCATATTCCCCCCGCCGGCAAGCGGTCTCGCACGGATGCCCGCAGACTCGGCCGCAAATCGAAGCGAAGGGATTGGGCAGGCGGGCGTAGCGGTAGGCTTCCTCGTAGCGGCCCTCCGCAATCAGGCTGACGTACCTGCCCGCCTGCGTGTGCACAGGACATGCCTGCATGCAGGGGAAGTTGGATTCGAGCCAGTCGAGATCGACGAGTTTGGAGCGAGGCTTCATGCGTTCAGATAGCCATCAGCTATCAGCACTCAGCCATCAGCTTACCAGAGTTTGGCTATTGCTGATTGCTGACGGCTGACCGCTGATAGCTCCTTGGGACCTACTTCTTCACCGTCAGCTCGACGTTCGCAGTTCCCGACACATCCACGGTCTGCGACGTTGGTTTGCCGTCTTCGCTCCAGGTTTTCAATGTGTAATGGCCGTCGGGAACGTCTTTGATGGCGAATTCGCCTTCGCCATTGGTCACCGCGAAGTAGGGCGTCGGCGTGACCACAACGTAGCCGGACATTTCCGGGTGAACGTTGCACAACAGCGACGCGACTCCAAGATCGTTAAACTGGAAAGATTTCTTCTGCCCTTGCGGCCACGTGCCCAGGTTGTGAGCCAGTTTCTTGTTGCCGCTGATGGATGGCCAGTAAACGTTGTGGCCAACCGGATCGCTGTTCAGGAAATCGACGGTGGTACCTTTTTCGACCGCCACGACGTGCGGGACGAATTTCATCTTGTGCTGATCGATCGTGACGTGTTGCGACGGTGCCTCAAAAGTCTTGCCGGCAATTGCGTCCACATAGACTGCGATATTCTCTGGGGACTTTAATCCCTGAACGCTGACCTTGCCCTTGATTTCTCCCGCCCAGCTCACGCTGGCCAGGAGCAGCACGGCCAGGAGCGCCGCCGGAATCATTGCTTCTCTGTGAGTCTTCATGTTATTTCCTCGAATATTTCAAAGATGCCGGCCCTCAAGAGGGCCGGGTCAGACTTTGTGTTGTGGCACAGGCACTCCTGCCTGTGTTGACTCGAACAAAAATCCAGAGCACAGGCAAGAGTGCCTGTGCCACCGCTAAATCAAAACGAGTAGTCGAAACCCGTCTCAACACCGTTCAGCCGGAAAAACTGGTTGCTGTTTGGGACCGGCACTTGCCAACGATAGTCGTATTCAAAGTTCCATTTGATATTGGCGCGAATCAGAAACTGTACACCCGGGCTGAACCGATTGCGAGTGTTGTACCGCGACGCGCCATTTAAGTAGTCGGTCGGCGAGTTCACCGCGTCGTACCTCACCAGAGCGATTAACCACGGATAGACCCAGTAGTTGGCCTGCACAAACCCGCCGCTGAAAGTGACGGGAGCGGCTGGCGCGAACCCTGTGGGTAGACAGAGCGGTTGGCCGGCGCAGGAAGAAGGATATATCAGCGTATGGTTCTCGTCGTGCCCATACATGCCCAGCCCGTAGAGTTCGAATTGGCGATACTTGAATCGAAAATCGCCGCCATATCGGTAGAACACCTCGTGGATGTCGGGGAAGGGAACTGGGCCAAAACTCCCGCCGAATGTGCCGGTGAGGTCAATCGTATTGCTCGGATTCAGAGCATTCCGGCCGTAGTAGTAGAACGCGCCCAAGCGAAGCGACGTGTGGTCGCGCGGGCCGGTGGGGCCGGAGGCTTGCACCTCACTGCGCTGTGCTGCATCGCGCTCCAGGTTGAAACGCTGGGAGACGCGCACGTAAATGTCCTTCGAGTTGCGGATGGCGGGATTGTTGTTATTGCCATCCACGACGGCCACAGACCAGTTGAAATTGCCATCGTTGGGATAACCGCCGATTTCGATTCCACGCTGCGGGATGCCAAACATGAAGGGGTTGTTGGCGGTCCCTTGCGGGCCGGCGATGCTGGCTTGGCTGTAGATATCGTAACCGGTCAAATCGATACCCCGGGCTTGGGTGAATGGCAGGTCAAGCTCGAACTGCCCCATGCGGACATTCAGCGCGTCCTTTGGCAAGTGGAGGAAGTGCCCAAGATCGTTCACCTTCAGGTAGCCATCGCCGAGCCCAGCCGCCGCATTGGCGCCGCCGGCGGAGATATCGTTGTCAATCCAGAACGACAGCCTATCGCCGAGACTGCCGGCGGCGATGATGGTGAACGTGTTGGGCACGAAGAGGTCGGTCTGCGGGAGATACCCAATGGCCAGCGGCTGTTTGCTGTTGTACTGCGCCACCCCCGAGTAACGGAACCCGAGAGGTAAGAAGCCAGGAATCTCGCCCGGGTACACCGCTTTGGGGAAGGCTTCCTTCTGCGCCTTCGCCCCAAGCATCACGGGCGCTTCCTTCACGAAGCTGTCGTCATCCTTGGGGAACTTGAAGCCGTTTTTCTTGAACGCCTCGCCGAAATCGTTCAGCTCGGGGTAATTGTTGTGGCACGTCGAGCACGAAGTCTGATATTTTCGCGCAAAGGCCGGTATCGCAGAAGTGCGCGGCATCTGCACGAGGAGCCCGTACGTGAAAAAGCTCGCAGCCAAGACCGCCAAAAGACAAAAATTCCTCTTGAGCAAAGCGGGCATGAAAAAATACCTCCTGAATCGTTAAGTTGACTGTCGTCTGCCAGTACTGCGTTTCTGTGATTCGATGGCGCGGCCGAGAGTTGTCTTCTTCCGAGCGCTGTTTGTGACCAGACCCCTGTGGCTTTCACGCACCAACTCGGCCAGGCTGAGCTTTTCGAATTCGGGATGAAGCGTTCCGCCTTTTCTCTCCCACACTCTCAAGATTGAATCTTGTGATCCCCCCGCGTCAGCCTCGTCCGGGGGATGAAAGAAAGCCATCACGTCCCGGACGTGAATCCGGGTGGCCGGCCGCCGCAGCCAAAAACCCCCATTGGGCCCGCGCTTGGAAGAGACAAAGCCGGCCCAGGTCAGTTGGTAAAGAATCTTCGCTGTTTCGGAGGGGGGGATTCCGGTGGCCTTAGCCAGCTCCCTCGCCCTGCGCGGAGCATCGGACTCGGCCAGGCAAACCAGGCATTTCAGCCCATAATAGACACGGGCTTCGAGGACAGGCGGCATCAAGCAATCCCCACTTTCGGACCCGATTATCCGAAATACGGCTACTCGCCGCTGTGACGCCGGTCACACATGATTGTGACGTCCCGCACCGAGCTTTAGCGTCGTTGCTGACCGTGCTTTTCGCCAGAACCTGGTCAGTCAAAGATTTCGGGCGTGGTGCCGCCAGGCCGCAAAAAGGTCAATTGTTTCCAGTCCGGAGTGGTTTTGGCGGGGCACACCAGACTGTTGTAGGGCGGGGAACTCCCCAGAATTTCGCTATCCGTTGCCCACACTGGTTGCTGGCGGCCGGCGAGTCTCGCCAACTCTGCGTCATCCAGCGACCAGACTAGGCCGGGAACATGCCAGGTGATGCGGCGTAATTCGGCCCGGCTTTGCTGGGCCCACTCCCGCCGCACCGTTTCCGTCAGCGCCTGCGCAACCCGACAGGAAGGAGGCATCTCACTCGTCAATTTCGGAATTCAAATTTAGAGCCCTTTGGTGTCAGTGAGAACCCAGTTTCGGGCGTTTCGGCGTTCAATTTTAGAATTGCCGCATCATTGTGACTACGGGATAGAGATTCGCGGCGAGCAAGAATAGCAGCAGGAGACAGTGGGGAGCGTAGGCGGCCCAGGGGGCGCAACGCGCTTGACGCGGCGCCAGCCGAAAACCCACGTATAACGAGACGGCAGCGCCCAAGGCCAAAACCGCGACCTCTATCCAGAAGACGGCGGGCCAGGGTAGCCATGCCGCACGATTGTTGCCGGGAAACCAGCCCACCATCGCCGCCAGGGCAAAGGGTACCGTTCGCGACCACGTCAACAGACGATCAAGACCGTGCGCCAAGTGGCCGGCCAACGCCAATGGAATGACAGCGTAGCCAGAGAGGGAAAAAGTCCGCTTGAGCTCCGCGAGGCTCACACTGCCGCCGAGCGCTTGTGAGCCCAAGCTTGCCAGCACTAATCCCACCAGCGGCGCGGCGATGAACATCGCCAGCAGTGCGGCATACACGAACGGATATGAAACATACGGATCGAGGTGTAGCATGGCGCCAGTCGCCACAATCAGGCGGTTCCACCCAGGCAGCATGGCAAACTGCTCGATCAGCACCACACCGGCGACGACCGCAGCCAGAACTGCGTCACAGAGGTGCGGTTGCCGGATGCTCCACAACTCCGCGGCCGGTTTCCGGATGGAGATGCGGATCGCATCGCGCGGGCAGTTCTTCACGCAATTTGCGCAGAGCTCGCACGTCCCGGAATCGGTCACGTTTGGCGCGAGCAGGAAGACCGGACAGCCCGGGACGCAAGCCGTGCCGCGGTAGCAGTCCTGGGTGGGACAATCGCGGCAACGGTCTGGGGCAACGCGAAGTTCCAAGGTGCCGGCGCGGCTGTAATTGGCCGCGAAAGCGCCGATGAAGCAGACGTAACGGCAGAACGTCCGCCGCTCGAAAAAGGCGCCAAAAAAAATGACCGTTGCGAGCACCGCGAGCAGCAGATACCCGGTCTTGCGCGTGTCGCTGTTGAACCCCCACGCCTCATCAAGATAACCGAGCAGAATAAAACTGCCGGCGATCATCCAGGGACCGTACCGGCGCAGCATGAGCGGGACTGAGAGTCGCACTCCGACTGCCTTCTGAACCCAGTCCGTCACCCAGGCGAACGGGCAGATGGCGCACCAGAATCGCCCCAATAAAACGAAGGAAAGCGGCAGCAGCGGCCACCAGACTGTCCAGGCGAGCGCCATTCCGAAGTTTTGACCGGCGTTGTTCGGCCCAAAGAGGGTAGAAACGAGCACCATTACAAAGACTGTGGCCGTGATCCACTGGAAAACGACGGGATAGAGCCGGCTTCGGAGCGCCGCCTTGATCCAAGGAATGGCCAAGAGATTCATGTCGAGCCACCTTGCCGCTCTTGCGTGCGGCGCATCCGGACAGCGACGCTCAAGATCGCGCCGACGAGAAGCACAAATGCAATGAGGATGGCGGGGTTGGGCGGCGCACTTCCGACGTTCACTGCCACGTTGAGCTGGCTATCGCCCACGCTGAATTGCAGGTTGACGCGGCCGGCCGTATCCGGTTCCCACGTGAATTGATAAACGCCCGGCGCGGTGCGGACGGCCGCGATAGCCATGACACAACCCGGCTCAGGGGCCGGCGCAGAGGCAGGCTCCGCGCCGGCCCCCAAGTCGATGCCGATGGCGGGCGTGGTATCCGCGGCATCTTCCTCACTCGCAAACGCTGGTACCGGAGCCAGGCATGCAATGACATCGTCGACCGGCCGGCCGCTTTTCTGGACATGCAGGATCAGCGAGGCAGGTTCGCCCTTCCGAATGCTGGCCGGAAGGTGCGCCGCTAACTGATATGCGCTGGCGCCTCGCCGGGCTTCACTCTCGATGCCCCGTACCGGAGCACTCGGAGCGGCAATAACTATCGCAGCCGGCGCCAGGATGCCGGCTAGCGATAAGCCGATTGCGACAATTCCGCGCAGCGCGCGCCCATCTCGGGCCAGCGGCAAAATCGGTGTCCCGTCACTGCTCCGTCTGGCCCCGCACGTGTTCTTGAACATTGGATACCACGACGCTGACTCGCGTCCAGTTGGGTGAGGTCGTGCTGCCGATCAGCTTATAAGCGCCGTGGTGACCAGCGGGCCAATCCTCCAGCTTGCCGGTGGCCGTACCGACGGCTGTGCCCTTGGCATCCCACAACGTCGCCGTGAAGTACACGTCGTGCTGGAATTTGTCATGATTGGTGGCCGTGCCGTCCACCTCGATCTGGTTCCGGCCGGTTACGTGGGCCATTGGCGCGCTATCCAAGCTGATCATGCTCTTGGCGTGCTCAAGCGTCTCCTGGTCCGCGTCCCTCGCGGAGTGGCAAGCAACCGAACTCAAGGCGACAGCGCACACAACTCCACCTGCGAGAGCGAATGCTAGAAAGCGCATGGTGCAGGTTCTCCTTTCCTTTCCGTTTTGAAGCACGCCCTCCTCATTCCCGGGTCAATTCGCACAACCCTTATCACGTATTGACCCTAAAGGCAACTCGTTTCGACTATCCGTCTAATCGTCACGCCCTACACAACAGCAAGGCGCTGAGATCGAGCGAGAAATCAGAGTGTTGCCATGGTTTCTGCCACGCCCAGCTCCCAACCCAGGAACACGGCCAGGATTGCACCATCGCGTTTCCCGAGTAGGACGGCCGAGCACGAAAGCTGGGAAAGTGGCTACTCCCATAGATCGTCAGGGCGAGTCTGCGTCGCAAGATTTGTCGCAGGCTTCACCTAGAAGGAGAGCCGCAACGCGAGTTGGAACTGCCGGGGCGTTCCGCTTCCCGTCGCGCCCTGATTCACGAGCGTTGTGATCACGCCAAAGCTGAGCGGCGACGAAAGATTCGCCTGCGGAATGCCGAACTGAGCACGATTGAACAGATTGAAGGCTTCCACACGGAGTTCCATGTCGAGCCTATCCTTCAGCGGAACCTTCTTGACCATCGCCAGATCCGCCTGCCATAAGCCCGGCGCGCGGACCAGATTGCGACCCGCGTCCCCATAGGTTCCTCGAGCGGGAGTGGTGAACGCTGCCGCATTGATCCAGTGGTTGGGCGTTTGTCCTCCCGGCGGGATCAGCGAAACGCCGGGAACCAGATTCGGGCGTTCGGCGCCTGACATGCTGTACTTATCCGGAAGCACGGAGTTCGAGCGGTTGATGACCACGTTCACCGGCAGCCCCGTGCGGGCTGTCCCGATTCCGCTCAACTGCCAACCGCCGAAGATCGCCCGCCCGATGCCCGGCTGCGCCGCGAACCGCTTACCGGCCCCGAACGGGAGTTCATAAACCGCCGAGGCGTTGAACACGTGGCGCACGTCATAATCGCCGCTCGCTTTCTCGCAGGAGCGACAAAAGACGTTTTGCGGCTTATCCGAATCGCCGCCGCCCGTGCTGTCGTCATTGATCGAATGCGACCACATATAGTTTGCCGCCAGCAGCCATCCATTCTGAAACGCCCGCCGCACGTTCATTTGAAGCGCGTGAAAAGTGCTGTTGCCCTGGTTGCCGCGCCACTGCACCACACCGAATTGAGGATATGGCTGCACGCCAGTCAGCGGGTTGACCGTGTTGGTGTACGTCGACGTTATGATGTCCGTCCCCTTGTTGCCGAAATAGGAAACCGTGCCGATGATACTCCCCGGAAGGCTTCGCTCCACGGATGTGGTCCAGGCGGCAACATACATGTCCTTATGGTTGCGGTCATAAGCACGCGGCGTGACGATGCCGGCCGTGTTCTGAAGAAACGGGTTAATCGGATAGCTCAACCCTGGCGCCGTGACCGAAGACAACGTGTACCGGTCAACATCGTTCGAGATCGGCCAGTTCTGATCGTCCTCTTCCCCGTCGCTATGATAAATGCCGGCGCCGGCGCGCAGCACGGTTTTCCCGGGAGCCCACGCGACGCCGAGGCGCGGATCGAAATCGGCGCGCCGCGGGTAACTGAAAAGACTCCCGGCCGGGCAGTATCCTCCGCAGGTCACGAAATCGAACGGGATCGCGCGGTTATCGGTTTCGTGAAACACGTTGAAGAACGAATAGCGCAGACCCAAGTTGACCGTCAGGTTCGGCGTGATCCGATATTGGTCCGTGACGTATCCATAAAATTGTGTTTTTCGGAGACGCTTGAGCGGCAACAGCGCTGTGTAGGTCGCGCTGTCCATGTTGTTGGCGAGAAAATTATTCAGCGACACATAGGTTAGCGTTCCGCTCGCCGAGCTGCCGCTGTTCATGTTGACGCGCCGGATCACGGCTCCGAATTTGAGAAAGTGCCGCCCCTTCATCCAGGACAGGTCGTCGATGTAAGAGAACGCCGTGCTCTGTGTATCCGAGGTGGAGCCCCCGGTCAAGGAGCTCAGATTCGAAACGCTCACACTATAGAAGGGAAGCCCGGAAATGTTCGCCGTGTGAGAGATGACCTGATTGACACCAAACTTCGCTTCGTCGACCAGCGAAGGCGAAAACACGTGCAGCAGTTCCACGACGCCATTCTTCAATTTCGTATCGGTGTCCGCGAGGACATTCAGCGCGCCGGTCGGGATGCTGTACACTGCTTCATCCGCACTGTAGCGCAAAAACGCCGTGGTGCGATCAGTAAAGTGCTGGTCGATGCGGATCATTCCCGAATCTTCGTTGTCGACCTGATTCGCTCCGGCAACGTAGTTCCACACCTGAGAATTCGAGGTGGGCGAGGTGCCCGGAGGATAAGCCGAAAGGATCGGCGTCAGCGCAGGCGATTGAGCTTCGGCTTGCGCGACAAACGTAGGGCTCGGCACCAGGCCGATCTGGACCTGCCCCAAGCGCTGTCGCAGTCCCTCATAATTGCCATAGAAGAACGTTCGATTGGAAACGATCGGGCCACCCAGAGAGGCGCCGAACTGGTTCAGCAGGAATGGACTCGGCGACGGCCCGTCAAACGGCGACCGGGAGTCAAGAACATCGCTGCGGAAATAGTCGAACAGGCGGCCATGGAGAGTATTTGTACCCGAAAGCGATGCCGCTGAGATCTGGGCGCTGGCCGTCATTCCGATGTCGGCACCGAAATTCTGAGACTGCACCTGGAACTCGGCGATCGAATCCAGCGGGATCGCCAGCCGCACATACTCCTTCTGCTCCGCGTTGTAGATGCCCCCAGCGTCCACGCCGTCGAAGAGGAATTGGTTGTCAGCCCTGCCGTGGCCGGCGAAGCGAACGGTGTGCTGATCGCTCGGGCCGGTGTCGACGGCGCCCGGCGTGAGCGTCGTCAGGCTGGCCCAGTTTCGCCCGTTCAGAGGGAGTCCCCGCAATGCCGCCTGCTCAACCGGCGCGCCAATCGCAGCGCCGGTTGCATCCACACGCACAAGCGGTGCGGTCACCGTTATCGTTTCCGCAACGGCGGCGATATGCAACTGCGCGTTGAGCACGCGCGCTTCGCCCACCCCCAGCTCCACTTGCTCGAAGCGGAGCTCGGAGAATCCAGGCTTGCTGAAAGTGACGTTGTACCGCCCGATCGGCAAATCATCGAGCATGTAGGTTCCTTGGGTAGATGTATCGGCTTTGCGTTCCAGACCCGTCGAGGGTTGGAGGGCTGCCACCATCGCTCCGGGGATTCGGCCGCCGGTGGGATCCGTCACAGTTCCTCCCAAGGAAGACCGATCCACCTGCGCGGCTGCGCGCGGAGACAGGACTGCCAGGATCCAGAGCGCAAAACAGCACTCTTTAACCCTGATTCCCATTTATTCCTCCTTACGCACGTGTTCCGTGACTTTCGAGATGGTGACACTCACGCGCACCCAGTTGGGGGATGTGACGGTACCGACGAGGCGGTAATCGCCGCGCTGGCCAGCAGGCAAATCCTCAAGCCTGCCCGTTGCCGTGCCCACGGATTTGCCGTTGGCATCCCAAAGCGTGGCCGTGAGGAACACATCGTGTTGGAACTTGTCGTGGTTGGTGGCGCTGCCGTCAACTGCGACATTGTTGCCCGTGGTGATGCGCGCTCTAGCCGCACCATCCAGGCTGATCATGCTCTTGGCGTATTCGAGCGTCTCCAGCTCCGGCGGTTGTGCCTGCACGACAGTCGCGATGTTCCGGTTGCCGTCAACCCGGTATTGCAGGGTCACGTCAGCCCCTTTTGTCAGCTCCCCCACCGTCTTTGTGTTGGCGTTCAAGAGAAAAGTGGTTGATTCACGCTTCCCGTTGACTTCGCTGGTTACGACCAGGGTTGTCGACCCGTCGAACGAGCGGATTCTGCCTGTTGCCAGCTTTGTTGCCGAAGATGAATTGCCGGATTGAGCGCAGACGATCCCCGGTATCATCAAACATATCCCGAGGGTGATAGTAGTGACTTTGTGCATATATCCCTTTCTTATGGAGGTCCCAAGCATCATGTCGCTTGCGACCCTGGTCCTAGTCGGGACGCCCAAGTTGGGGCAATCGGCGGCCCATCGAAGGGCTTGGCAATTCGAAGCCGGGAAAGAACGGGCCGTAGGGAGCTCCCTGTAACGGTTAACACGCCTACGAGTCAGGCGATTACGCGGATGCCTCCTCCAGAACCAACGGACAAATTCTGCGGAGGAGGCGAAAAAATGGGTTGTCAGACTAAGTGACGGGGCTCCCTCAGGACCCCCCACGGCTCCCCTATTTATTGTTAGACGAAAAAGCCAAAAGATTCTTCCATCCATTTTGCGCGGAAATAGCGAGGATCAACGGGTATTAACCACAGGGATCAGGTATCGGGGAGTGGTGGAATACATAAACCCGAATTTCCAATTTGAACTTCCTTTTTGAATCTTCGGATCGTCGCCGTAAGACTTCCAGTTGTTGGAACTCGGGGAGCCCCAAGAGACGTTGGAACCGCAGAGGGTAAGGGCCCCTGGCATGGCGGGATGCGCTACGCCGGGCGCTTCCGGAGTGGTTTTGGCGAGGCACACCGGACTGATGTAGGGCGGGGAATTGCCCGCAATTTTGTTATCCGTTGCCCCACACAGGTTGCAGGCGGCCAGCGAGGGAGCGATGCGAGCTTTCCTCGAGATCGAGAACAATAACCTGGTTCTTGCCTTGCTTGAGCCAGGGGCCCGGCAGAAATAGGCTCTGCTGCGGACCGACGCGCCAGTAGCGCCCCAGATTGTGTCCGTTCACCCAGACGTATCCTTTGCCCCAGCCGCGCATGTCGAGGAAGGTGTCGCCGACCTTTCTCAGGTCAAAGGCGCCGCGGTAGAAAGCCGGCGCGGGCCGGCGTGCGGGAGTGAAGGCCAAGGCGGAGAGATCCGTAAGCGGTAAGCGGTAGATTTCCCAGCCGGTGAGTTCCTTTCCGGCGAAGGCGACACGCTCCGTGATGCCTTTGCGATCGTCCACCAGGCGCGGGCCGAAGTTGATGCGGCCCATGTTCTCCACCAGGATATCCAGGGGCATGCCCGCTTCCAGGCTCACCTCCAGCGCCGCCTGCTGCAAGCGCCGGTCGAGCGCGCCGAGGCGCTTCCAACCTTGCAGGACGATTGCATAATCGCGCGCTTCCTTGATCTCCAGCCGGCCGAGCACCGCGGCCTCAATAGCCGTCCGGTAAAGAATGAACCCGTAGGACTGGCCGACAGCCTCCATGGTCAGCGGGCGCAGCGAGTGAACCGGGTCGAGCAGCAGTGCCTCCAAGCTGGCCGATTCCGCGAGCTGAAAAGTGGGAATCTCGATCATGGGGAGAGCTGCGGGCAAGGGAGGAAGCTTGGTGCCTGCGGGCAAATGCTTGCGAATGACTTTGCTGAGAACCTCGAACTTCTTGGTTGGCCGCCCCGCCTCGTCGATGGGTGCATCGTAATCGTAACTGGAAATGTCAGGCTGGTAGACCTTGTCGTAGTTTGCGCCGCTCATGAAGCCGAAGGAAGTCCCGCCGTGCACCATGTAGAGATTCACGGAGATTCCCTGGGAAAGCATCCAATCGAGTCCGTTGGCGGCGGCTTCGGAAGGCGTGACGTGGTGCTCCTCTCCCCAATGGTCGAACCAGCCGTCCCAGAACTCGCCATTCATGCGCGGAACCCCGTGGCGGAACTTCGCAAGGTTCGCGAACTCCTTGGCGGGATCGTCGCTGTCGCCGAAGTTGATCGCGGAGAGCGCGTCGGGCAGGGTGCCCCCCGCCAGCTCCGGCGGCCAGGAACCGTCGGAGGTGTACAAGGTGACGTCGAAGCCCGAGTCGCGAAGCATCTTCTCGATGGACTGCACGTAGACGTGGTCATGGCCGAACGACCCGTATTCATTTTCCACCTGCACCATGAGAATGGGTCCGTCGTGTGTGATCTGGAGCGGGGCAAGCCGCCGGCCGACCTCCAGGATGTACTTGCGCGCGGCCTCAAGAAAACGCGGATCGGTGGTGCGCACTTTCATATCTGGAGTCGCCAGCAGCCAGGCGGGAAAGCCACCGAAGTCCCACTCCGCACAGGCGTAGGGCCCGGGCCGCAGCAAGACCCACAGGCCTTCTTCCTGCGCCGTGCGAATAAAGTCGGCGGCGTCCAGGTTGCCTTCAAAGTTGAACGCGCCGGGCTCGGGTTCGTGCAGATTCCAGAACATATAGGTGCAGATGGTGTTCAAACCCAGCGCCCGGATCTTGCGCAGCCGGTCGCGCCAGTACTGGCGCGGAACTCGCGCGTAATGGATTTCGCCGGAGATGATCTGAAAGGGCTTGCCGTCCAGCAGGAAGTGTTCGCCATCGTGCCCAAAGGTGTGGGCAGCGGGCCTCGGGCCAGCCCCAGCCGCGGGCAACACGACGGCTGGCTTCAGCAGGCTCCAGGCGCCCGCCACAGCACCCATAAAGTCCCGGCGCCGAATCTTAGTTGTCATTGACTTTTGCATGTTCGGTATTCCTTTCCAATTCTTTCCTTCTCTCCTGCCTCACAACATTCCGTTCCTCGCGACCCCTCCTGTCGCTGTCAAAGTCTTCGTGAGACTCCTTCTCGTCATTTGACGCCTAGCCGTCTCTTCTGCCACACAGTCTCACACTGCGGCAAGTCGCAGGGTCTTTTTCAGAGGAGTAAACTCGGTCAGGTACAGGGTAACACCTTCCAATCGAGGTTCGGCGCTGCGGAGTTGTACCCACGAATGGCGCCGAAAGCCCGGACCTATGCGCATCCGATAGCCCGCGAGTTCGTAGCTCGCGAAGCCCTCTTCCAAGAAATATGCGTTGGGCGCGTCCGGCACGGAAGCCAGCCCATCGCCCGTGAGCTTTCCGCCCGCCCGCAAGGTGATTTCCAGTGCCAGCGGAACTCGACCAGTCCCGCCAACTTCCACCGACAATTCGAATCCGTCCTCGGTCTCGCGGATCTCCACGCCAGTCCGCAAACCGCAAACATTGCTATGGACTCGACGGGAGTTGGGCATCGCCTGCCAATTCCCATCCGCTCGGCGATCCTGCGCCTCCAGGGGTTGCAGGTAGAAACCTTCCAGTTCCTGCTCCAGCCGATACGCGTTTGCCGAGCGATTGAGCTGTCCAGAAAACTGCCCTTTGCCGAAAAAGGCGCTGGCCAGGCGCACGGCCTCCACCACCGCTCCGCCATGACGGAAAGAGAAGAAACGCGAGTCTCCCCCCAGCATTGTGGCGCTGCGATCGCCACGGCGGATGTGGGCGAACCCTGACGAAGGGAAGAACTTGTCGTAGTTATCAGGCAACATCTCGCCCCGTGGCAGGTCCTGCCGAAGTTCGGGGCTCTCCAGAAAGTAGATCAACTCACCGCCCAATTCAGGCAGATGCTTGCGCTCGATGTCGCGTGTGACCGTGGCAAAGAGCCCGTTCTGATCGTGGAGCGCCAGAAAACGGTAAGCCTGGTAATAAGGGCGCAGGGTAGCCGGATGGAAGCGATCCTGGCGGCGCGAGATATCGGTCGCCACCTCGTCGTTCGAGTGCAGAAAGTAGATCATGGTTTCAAGGTTCTTCCGCACCGGTTCGAACAGGGCGGGGCGATCGAGCAATCGGCCGGCAGTCAGCAGCGCGCGGTCGGTCACTGCGTTGTAGATCCCCGTGCTTCGCTCGGTGAACTGTCCTTCTTCGTCCAAGTCAATGCCCTCGGCCAGCCATTGGTCGAGGCGCGTGAGATAACGAGAATCAGGGAAAAGGTGATGGCAGCGCGCCAAGGCCGCGACGACCACCCAGCGATGGTTGGGGGTATGGACGCCACCGAAGGTCAAGGCGAAGGCGGCGCGCCGGATAAACGTTTCCAGCGTCGCCTCCAGGCGTTGGGTTTCCCCGTAATTCCGAGCCCGCAGGACCTCGGCCGCAAGGCACAGAGGCTCCAGCACGAAAGCCGTGTCGGGTGGCGACCCGAAGTTAGTAGTCGGCAGGTCGATCGTGCCATCAGGGTGTTGGACGCGAACCAGGTGCTCGCCCGCTCGTTCCATCCGTTCCAGCAGGTCGGCGCTGCGGTGATAGCGGGACTCCGGGGCCAGAAAGACGGCAGCCAGGCTCGAGAGAAAGCCGGCAGTGGCTCCGGGCTGTGAGATTTCGTGTTCGTCGCGCAGGCCCCCGTCCGGCTGTTGTCTCGGCAACGATTCTGCGGTGGCCCGCTCAGCGACCGCCAGCAAGTCTGTAAAAATATCTTCTCGGTTCGGCGAACTTTGTTCCTGTGTGCCAACCCACCCAATCGACGCCGACGTCCCCACTGCACTCAGAAATTCCCTTCTGTCCATGGAAAGTATAGCGCCCCGTGGCGCCGCCTCCTGCTGCGGGCGAAGGATATCGCTCCGGCGAGTCGAAGGCAATTCACTTTCAGCATCACCAGTATCGACTGGCGAAGGTAGCGGCGTGAAGGGTTGGCAAAGCCCCACAACGGTGACGTTCCTTGTGGAACACAAGAGCGAAGCCGTCAACACGGCGCGTGGCCGATGGTCGTGGGGCAGAGCATGACAGCGTATTGGTCGTGGAATAGTCCCCGCGGCCGGTGGGCGAACATTTAGCGCTTCACCGAGTGCGCCGTATCGAAATAGCCAGGCCAGCGTGGGTTCAGTGTCCGTGGGGCTACCACGGGATCCTAGCCTTTTGCATTGAAATTCGTCGCCTATCGCTGTATATCCACTGCCGGAAGCGCGCTGGCCGTCAGGCACGATTCCGTGGAGCCCTCATGTCAACTTCGCATCTCACCAAGTTTATCACTCCCTTTCTCATCGCTGCCGCCCTCGGCGTCGCCTCAACAGTCTCATTCTCCTCGACTTCGGAAAAGGCTGACGTGCGCGAGTGGACCGCCGCGAAATTCCTAGGCGAAGCTCCGGCGGAGTCACGCCAAGGCTACCTCTTGGTCCACAACGCTTCGGGCTCACTGCTAAAGAATGGCATCAAAGGTCATCCCTTTCGCATTGTGAACACCGAGTATCAACGCGGAATCAATCTTCCCTCGGTGGGAACCCTCCTCGTGCATTTGCCTCGTCCCGGCAGGACTATTGAGGCCGTGGTCGGCGTGGACAGCAACGACGTTGGCTACTACTCGAACGCAGGCAAAGGCAGCGTGGTGGCCTCAGTCGAGCTGGCAGGCAAGGAGGCGTTCCATACCGAAGTGATGCACGAGGGAATGGTAGGAGTTCCGCTGAAACTAGACCTGGGCGGTGCGACCGAACTCACCCTGCGGACGAAACGGGTGGGCGAAAGAAAGCCGTGGGACGAGCCTGACTGGGATCAGGCGGATTGGGCCGAGGCCAGGGTCACCTTGGAAGATGGCAGCAGCCTCTGGTTGTCAGATCTGCCCATTGGGCCGCTGCCGGAGGCCTACTCCGTGGAGCCTCCATTCTCGTTCCGCTACGACGGAAAACCGTCGCGCGAATTGCTGAGGACCTGGGAACTAAAGCGCAGCCAGCGGGAACTCGACCGCTATCGCGACGAGTATACGCTGGAATACCGCGACCCCAAGACTGGCCTGGTCGTGCGCTCGGTAGCGGTGGCGTATCGCGATTATCCCACCGTGGAGTGGACTCTTTATCTCAAGAATGAAGGCGTCCGGGACACGCCGATCCTCGAGCAAATCGAGGCGCTCGATACGAGTTTTGAACGAAACGGCGAGGGCGAGTTTCTCCTCCATCACAACAAAGGATCGCAAGCTTCGCCGACGGACTATCAGCCGTTCGAGACGCTGCTCGAGCCCAAGGCGGTCCAACATATCTCGGCGGCGGGAGGACGTCCGACCAACAGCGATTTGTGCTACTTCAACCTGGAGTGGTCCGGGCAGGGCGTGATCATCGCGCTGGGATGGCCAGGGCAGTGGGCAGCGCATTTCGTGCGAGACGACGCGAGAGGCTTGAACATACGCGCGGGGCAGGAGCTGACACATTTCAAGCTGTTGCCGGGCGAAGAGGTAAGGGGTCCCTTGGTCGCTCTTCAGTTCTGGCGTGGAGACTGGATCGGAGCCCAGAATGGCTGGAGAAGATGGATGGTCGCCCATAACCTGCCGCGTCCCGGTGGAAAGCTTCCCTTGCCTCAGTCAGCGGCAGGCAGCGGGCGCTTCACCATTGAAATGCAGGGGGCAAACGAGGCCAATCAGAAGCAATTCATCGATCAGTTTCTGAAAAAGGGCTTTCATCTCGACTACTGGTGGATGGACGCCGGCTGGTACATCTTCAAGTCACATTGGTGGGAGACCGGGACCTGGGAAGTGGATCCCGTCCGATTCCCGCGCGGCCTGCGCGCGGTCGACGATTACGCCCACGGCAAAGGTCTGAAGATCATCGTCTGGTTTGAGCCGGAGCGCGTTGCGCCCGGGAGCTGGCTCTATGAGAAACACCCGGAGTGGCTGCTGGGTGTGGAGGGCAAAGACAAGTTGCTCAACCTGGGGAATCCCGTCGCCTGGCACTGGCTGGTAGAGCACGTGGACGGCATTCTCAAGGACCAGGCCATCGACCTCTACCGGCAGGACTTCAATTTCGACCCGCTGCCCATGTGGCGAGCCGCCGACGCTTCCGACCGGCAGGGAATCACCGAAATCCGCCATGTCACGGGCTATCTCGCCTATTGGGATGAGTTGCGGCGGCGCCATCCCGACATGCTCATCGATTCCTGCGCCTCGGGCGGCCGGCGAAACGATCTCGAGACGCTGCGTCGCGCCGTGCCGCTCTGGCGCAGCGACTATCCCTATGAACCCACGGCCATGCAGGATCAGACCTACGGGCTTGCGCTGTGGATGCCTTACTTCGGGACGGCCATCAACGCCGACGACTCCTACGGCTTCCGCAGTCAGATGACGCCCGCTGTAGCCATCGGCATCCTGCCGGATAGCGCGGGCATCAATTACGAGCGCTACCTTCGGCTGACCGCTCAGTGGCTCGATGTCGCCCCGTATTACTATGGTGACTATTATCCACTGACAGATTACAGCGCCAAAAATAATGTGTGGCTGGCCTGGCAATTTGACCTGCCTGCAACCGGAGAAGGGATGATCCAAGCTTTCCGCCGGCCGGAGAGCCCCTTTGAATTCGCCCGCCTGAAACTTCGCGGCCTCGATCCTGACGCTCGGTATCAATTGACCGATCTAGACCAGTCGCAAGCGGTCGAGATGCCGGGCAAGGAGCTGATGCTGAATGGTCTGCCGGTTTGGATGAGATCGCGGCCAGGAGCCGTTCTGATCAAGTATAAGAAGATTGCAACGGGCCGCTAGGCGCAAAGCGAAGAACAGTTTTGGAATCATGAGTGGTGAATTTGGCATTCGAAGACGCGAGAACTGTAGCGCCGCTCTTCATGGCCAGCGGTTTCCTTATCCGCTGGCCCATGCTGAGCTGGATGTAACGGTAGGTGACGAGCAGCCCGTTTCTCAGGCTGAATCCGACAAGACTCCATATGGTCTATGACCGGCGTGCCGGATTTCGCTAGTGTTGGGGGTACCCAATCATGAGCGAAAAAGTGTTGATAGGCGTCGATGTTGGAGGCACTAAAACGGCCATTGTGCTTTCCTCGTGTGCTCCGGTTGTGGACGCGCGCACCGAGTTTCCCACTCTCCCTGCCGAAGGGCCCGACCAGGCTGTCGCAAACATCAAAAAGGGGATCCGTGACCTTCTTGCAGGGCAGGACCTGACGGATGCCGCCTTGCGCGCGATCGGCGTGAGCTGTGGTGGGCCATTGGACCGGGTTGCGGGCGTGATCCAATCGCCGCCCAATCTCTCCACTTGGGTGAATGTCCCCATCAAAGCGATCCTTGAAGCCGAGTTTCGCGTCGGCTGTCGCGTTGAGAACGATGCCAACGCAGGAGCAGTCGCCGAACACCGTTATGGGGCTGGGCAAGGCTGCCAGAACATTGTGTTCCTGACTATGGGCACGGGGCTGGGGGCGGGCATCATCGCCGACGGGAGGCTTTACCACGGCGCCTCGGATCTGGCGGGGGAGATTGGCCATGTGCGGCTCACGCGCACCGGGCCGATCGGACACAACAAGGCGGGTTCGGTCGAGGGTTGGGCCAGTGGAGGCGGTGTGGCCCAGGTGGCCCGGCGTACGGTGGAGGCGGCACGCAAAAGAGGACATAAGACGTTGCTAGCGGCATATTTGCGCAGCCGCAAGACAATTACCGCACGCGACGTCGCCCTCGCCGCCGAACAGGGAGACAGTGTGGCCCGGCGCATCATTCAAGTCACGGGACAAAGACTGGGCGAAGCTTTGGCGATTCTTGTGGACATCCTCAATCCCGAGCGCATCGTCATTGGGGGACTGGCGATGCGATTAGGGGAAACGCTGTTGGCTCCGGCGCGGAGCGTTATGCAGCGAGAGGCCCTGGTGCCGGCGGCATACGTGTGCCAAGTCGTGCCCGCAGCTTTGGGCGAACAGATCGGCGACATCGCGGCTCTCTGTGTTGCTATGGGGTTTTGAATGTTAGAACAGGATGCCTATCTCGTTGATTTTGCGGCGCGGTTGGCGACCAAAAACCACGCATAAGCACGTTCGGAACGCTCAAGTTGTACCGATCTTGTACTCGTTTGATCGGCTGAGAACGGAACATCAGGCCGTGCGCCAACCGAGATCTATCGCCCTAACCGGCGAAGGGTTTGGCGGGGGGTGTCCGTATCAAAATCCTGACGCGCCTTGAAGTCTGGGAAGTTGTCGAAGCCCTACAGAACTGGCATGAGTGCGTTTAATTTCACAGCATGTAACCTTTACTTCATGCCCGCGCACAATTATTGCGGGTCACAGGTTATCAATGTATGCGGTCTGGTTGCGTCGCGATAAAACTCGAGTGGGTTAAGATGAAGATTAAGAACAGAAGCCGCGCTCAGCCTTCTGGAGAAGCAGATTCTAATCTTTAAGTTTGACCGTTGAATTTTGAGCTACTCTTTCCCTTGCCAGGGCCATTTTCCGGTTTCCCACTTACCGTCTCCTAACTCCTAACAACGCGATCCCGCAAGACCCTAGCGAGAGCAGGATGAGCGTCGGCGTCCCCGGTTCCGGGGTGGGCGCTGCGCACGCATCGGTCGAGATGGTGTTCGTATCCAGCGTCACGGCAGCATTAAGCGCTACGGCCCTTCCGCAAGTGATGGTCGCGCCGGTGATCAGAGTTATGCTCTGGTCGGCAAGAATACTTCCTTGCAACGAAGTGGTTGCACCGAGAGTGGCGGAGCTGCCGACCTGCCAAAACACGCTGTCATCTTTACCCGGATTTATAAGAAGAACAGACGAGGCGCTCCCGGTCGTGAGCGTGTCCCCGATCTGGAAAACGAAGATTGCATCGGAAAGGCCCTCAGCGTTGAGAGTAAGCGGTCCTGTCAACATAGCCGCGGCGTTGAATTTATAGACTCCCGGCGTGAGCGTAAGTCCACCAAGATCCGTGCCAGTCAAGTTGGCATCGGGCGTCAGGCCCGCCAGAACATTGTAGGCAATCAGGGCATCAGCCTGTGCCCCCTGCGCGACTGCATCAGTGGTGTGTATCACGCCGTTCACCTGTCCAGGAGGAAAGCCAGTAATCGAAGTGCCGGGATAGAGACCCAAATCCCCGTTGAGGACGCTCGGTCCGGTGTTGGTCACCGTCGAGGCACCCAGGACCGCAAAGGCGGCCGCCGTCCCTAGATCAATCGTGTTGGCCTTAACGCTGACCGCACACAATGCACTCAGCAACAGACAAATGGTGAGCTTTCTCACATTTCCTCCCGCGTGGCTCAAAAACACGTCCGGCCCTGCGGTGCACGCACTGTGCCAAACCCGAGCTAAAGCTTATGTCATGTGTTTTCAAGGAAATACGAGAACAGGCTTGTGAGAGAGCGGCCAAAAATATGCAACATTCATGCACAATAATGTCAAAACATTTGCCTGTCGTTGCCAAGAGTTCGATCCGTCAGGCAGAACTAACCGGGAGCCCAAGGCGCTGCCGGCTTTTGGGGGGCACGGCGTGAGTCGCGCGGGATTCGAGTGATATAGCGATGCTTTCCCGGAGCGTCGTGAGGACCGACGCGAAGGGTGCTAGCTCACCCGCAAGGTGGGTCCGTTTGAAACTGCGGAGGAGAAGGATCGGACCCTCAGGCCGCGCGTCGTTCGTACCGATGGTGCAATCCGCCGACCTGTGCAGGCTCGATCACGGGACCCAGTTCTGGCGGCTGAACGGCGCGCTCTTCTGGAGCGTCCTTGGCCAGTGACAGATGCGTGCGAGAACCTTGGTAGTAATGTAGGCAGGATCTTAGAGTTCTTCGTAGAGACGCTCCGTTCAGCGCAATCACATGGTCCAGGCACTCCCGCCGAATCGACCCAATCAATCGCTCCACGTAGGGAGACTGCCAGGGTGATCTTGGCGCCGCGAGAACCTCGTGCGTCCCCATTTCTCGGATGGCTTCACGAAAGCAGTCCCCATAGATCGAGTCTCGGTCATGCAGCAGATAGCGCGGTGCGCTGTCCCACGGAAAAGCGTCGGCAGTTTGGCGTGCTGTCCATTCAGAGCTGGGATGGGCGGTGACGTTGAAATGAATCACCCGGCGCCGGTAGTTGGCGAGCACGACGAAGACAAACAAGACCCGAAAGGTCACCGTTGGCACCAAGAAGAAATCCGTCGAAACTAACTGGGTAACATGATTGTTGAGGAAGGCGCGCCAAGTTTGAGATCGTGGCCTCCGTGTGTGCACCATGTACCTCGCTGCGGTTGCCTGGGACACGTCGGTTCCCAGTTTGAGCAGTTCCCCATGGATTCGAGGTGCTCCACAAAGTGGGTTCGCCAGACTCGACTGGCGAATGAGCTCACGACTCTCTTTGGCCAACGCCGGCCTACAACGTTCTCCGTGGCGGCTCTTCCAAGTCCAATACAGCCGGAATCCCTTGCGATGCCAGGCGATCACCGACTCCGGCTTGGCGATGGCGAGGGCAGAGCGCCAACCCGACCAAACGTGCATAAGCCACGTTCAGATGAGCCGGTCCGCCGAGCTAAGGCGAACACGCCCCGGCTGTGACCTCCGCATCACATTGATCTGGTGACGGAGAGCGGGGTTCCTGAAGCGGACTTCGAACTTGTTGTCGAAGCACCCCTCAAGCAAACAATTGACCAAGCCGGAAACCTCCAGCCCGGCGGCCTGGATCACGCAGAGCTGGATTTCGTCCGGGCCAAAGATCCTGGTGAGGTACTGGCTCCGGGACTTAGCGCGAGAGGGGAGAAATTTGATGTGCGGCACCGCTCTTCTCCCATGGTGATCAGTGGAACCGTAGTCGGAGGCTCCGAGGAGTCGCTAAAGCAGGTCTTGGGAACAGGGGGCGGAAAGTAGGCAGGAGGGAAAGCTGGCGGTCTTAGTGGCAGCTCAGGCGCCGCGTCTCGGCAGGAATTCCATTTCAGGACCCGCGAGGACCCTTCCGATCGGTCGAAAATGGCTCTTTTTCGGACCGAGGTTGAATGTCCAGACTACGTAGGCCTTAGATAGAAGGGAGCGAATTGATACTAAGTGATCCCGCTCACACTTGTGGAGGTTCACATGGAAAGCCCTGAAGAGCAAGTTACGGAAGACGTGACTCGTCGCGTCAACTTGGGGCGGCATCAAATGGTAGCCACGAAAGCGAGGTTCGCCGCCATCTGTGCGAGGATCGAGGACCCGGAGTCCCAGCCGGCCGAGCTCTGCAGGCTCATCGCGTTCGAAATCGCCATGGTGGCGAAGAGCATGCGGTCGCGGGGGTTCACGACGGGGGACGGCTACTTCATCAGGGGCTACGCCAAGGAGGTGAAAGCCCTCCGCGAGCTCGGCAAGCAGCTCCTGCAGGCGGAAGCGTGGCGCCGGAAGGAGGATATCTTCGCCTTCGAAGGGGAGAAGTTCCAATTCGTGTTGGGGAGGATTGTCGAATTGTTTGTGAAGGCCATGAAGGAGGCTGGAGTGCCGGATGACCTGCGCGCCAGCGTCATGAGGCATTACAGGGACTTAATGGCTGAGAATGCGCCTCTGATTCGTCGCGAAACCAAGGAGTTGGGTGCCAATAAAACGTCATGAAGCGCTCGGCGCATCGCGCGGAACCACGAAGGCTACGTGCAGCGCTCGAGTGTGGGCCGTCATTCGAGGAGTTGCGAAAGAAGGTCATTGGAATAGGCGTGGGAATCAGGCAGGGGGGACGACGGGCGGTCTTAGTGGCAGCTCAGGCGCCGCGTCTCGGCAGGAATTCCATTTCAGGACCCGCGAGGATCCATACGATCGGTGAGAATGGCTCTCTCGCAAACCGAGGTCGAATTTTCAGACTACGGATTCGATATATCAGGGAGCGACTTGTTGATACCAGCTGATTCTGCTCCCACATTCGGAGGTGTACCGTGGAAACAAACGAGCAGCAACCTAGGGAAGCGGAGGCTCGCAGCGTCAACTTGGGGCGGCATCAGTGCCAATGCACAATCTGCTTGTCCCCCTATTGCCAACAGATTGAGGAGGAATGGATTAATTGGGGGAATACCACCCTGATTGCCGAACGATATGGCGTTACTCGTGATGCCATCTGTCGCCACGCACACGCTTTGGACCTGTTTAGCAAACGCCAAAGAAACATCAAAATGGCTCTCGAGCGGATCATCGAGAGATTTGGATATCGCTCCGATTAGTGGTTCAGTAGTTTTGTCGGCCATCAAACAATACGAGAAGCTCACTCAGCGGGAGCAGGGCGAGCAGGTGGAGGGACTGACCCCGAAGGAACTCTTCGACGGAATGTCGAAAGATGAACGCGAAGCCTTCGCTCGCGATGGCTCGTGACCCGGTTGGTTTTCCCGTGCGAAAGGCGCAACAGGGGTTGACGGTCAGGAGGGTGAACAGAAGACGCAAGCTACTGAAACCAAAAGGGTGCAGTAACAGGCAGGGTGCAACAGATTCGCTCCCTCAACCGTGACGTTCTCCTCTGGCTTCACTGGCGCCACGGGCTCTCGAGGTGGCCTCGCTGACAGCGGGCACGGAGCGCTTGCTGGGGTACTGTCCGGAACCGGTGTGCGCGGGTTTTCTGGCGCGAGAGGGGAGAAGAGTCTTCGCCTGACGGGATCTGGATGGTGATTGGCCGCCTTGTCTATCTGCTGCCGCGGCAGTATCAGGCGCGTCTTCCGCAACTGACTCGCGTTCATGGGCCTCGGCGCTTTGGGGGCGGCATGACCCAAGAAGTTTCTGAAAATTCAAATCTCCTAGGTAGTTGTGAATAGGGGACCGGAATGAGGTGCGGCGCAGGATCGTGGAATACAAGAGCTTTGAAGCTTCCGCGGAGGAGAAGTTCCCGGACTCTCGGAGGAGATTACCTCGTTTGGAGCGGAGATCTCAGTAAGGCGATCACAGCTTGATGCCTGGCTCGGAGGACACCGGGTAAGGCCATGGAGAACGCTCGATATTGATGGTGTCGAAAAGCACGCTCTAGAGGCGGTGGAGAATGGGTGTTAAGGTTCGAAAACCCGGGAGGCACAGCTCGTGGTGCATTGTCATTGACCATCAGGGCGAGCGGAAGACCATGGCTGTCGGCAGCCGCCAAGCCGCGGAGCGATTAAAGCGAGAGGTTGAAGTCAGGCTTGCGCTCGGTGGTATGGCGTCGGTTCAACCAGGGAAAACCCCTCGACCTCTTGTAGCCGAGTACGCCACCGAGTGGCTCAAGAACGTCGAGCACGAGCGAAAACCGAGCACGGCTGGGTTCTACGGCCAGTATCTGCGGCTCTATGTCCTGCCCAGTTTCGGCGAGTCCCGACTCGACGACATTGAGCGGGGGAGCGTGAAGCGGCTCATCTCGGATCTTCGGGCACGGAACTTTGCCAAGAATACCATTCGCCTGGCCGTGACAACGCTTCGCGCTGTGCTGAATGCTGCCGTGGAGGATGAATTGATTGAGCACAACCCCGCGCAGGGGCTCGGGCGGTTTGTGAAGTCCGAAAAGGCGACGCGCGAGGGGATATCACTCACGCCAAAGGAAGTCGAGCAGCTGCGATCGGCCGCGCGGGACGAGCTTACCTGGGCAGACTACGCGCTGATTTTCACAGCGGTTCGGACAGGCCTGCGCGAGGGTGAGATTGCTGCCCTCCAGTGGGGCGACATCCAATTCGGCGACGGCGAGCGCGACACGGACCGATACATTCTAGTGCAGCGCAACTACGACCGACGATGGTCCCGGAAAATGCTTACGCCGAAGAGCCGGAAACCGCGACGGGTCGACATGAGCCGAGAACTCCGGCGTGTTCTGCTGCAACTCCGCGACAGTCGGCGCGTCAGCGCCTTCGCCACAGGCAAGTCTGACATCTCCGACGAGCTGGTGTTCCCGTCGGAGGCAGGCACGCCGATCGAGATGAACAACTTCTCGGAGCGCGTTTTCAAGCCATTGCTCTCTCGCGCGGGACTGCGCAGGATTCGCTTTCACGACCTTCGCCACACCTTTGGCAGTTTGCTGATCCAGGTGGGCGCACCGCTCGCTTACGTGCGGGACCAGATGGGACACAGTTCGATCCAGGTGACGGTGGACATCTACGGCCACCTAATTCCGGGAGCGAACGTGTCGTTTGTGGATCAGCTCGATGCCGTGACCAGTCCGCAACACAGCCGCAACAAAGATCAAAGTTGGAATCAGACGGTTTTCCGGAAGTGCTTCCGGATGAGTGGCTGGGAGGCAGGGATTCGAACCCCGATACGCAGATCCAGAGTCTGCAGTCCTACCGTTAGACGACCTCCCAGAATGAAGGCTCTCCTTACAAGTAACTAGGTCTGAGTGTTTTTGTCAAGCTGATGTTTTGATTCTTGTCAAAGCTCTTTTAAAATGTCCCCTTTCTTACCTCGTTTAAAATGTCCCCTTTTTTGATTTTGTCTTTTGGTTTTGTTCTTGGTTTCTGTTTTTGTTTTTGCTCTTGGTTTTGCTTTTGGTTTTG
>Ga0208323_1000078_pt1 | contig 71400 bp, 67 predicted proteins | sample June2015DPH_10_1_2_FD_184703 | JGI IMG/M metagenome (GOLD analysis project Ga0208323, IMG submission 184703) | Peatland microbial communities from SPRUCE experiment site at the Marcell Experimental Forest, Minnesota, USA - June2015DPH_10_100... | ecosystem: Environmental > Terrestrial > Soil >... | reverse complement strand
AAAGCTACAAGGAGAAGAACGATAACGCGTTTAGAGATAGTTATCTTTGAGTTTGCTTTCATCTTTGAGGGCTCATGCAATTTTGAAGTACATGTATGAATCATCGTTAATTAAATTTTATGATAATACGCTGCATATAAGCGAGACAATACAAAAAAAATTGTTGCATATAGACTACCATAAACGTATTAATTATCCATTCTCTAGTTCAATACGGTGCCCAAGTGGAATACCGTTCTTTTGGAAAACTCGACTGGAAAGTTTCAGCACTCGGATTCGGTACCATGCGTTTGCCAATCATCGGGGAAGACCAAGCAAAAGTCAACGAGTCTAAAACCATAAAACTAATCCGATACGCGATAGATCAAGGCGTTAACTACGTTGACTCAGCCTTCACCTACCACGATGGCAACAGCGAAGTAACCGTTGGCAAAGCGCTAGCAGGAAAATACCGCAAACAAGCAAAAATAGCAACGAAAATGCCCGTTTTCTCAGTGAAAAGCAAAGAAGACTTGGATAAGATTCTGAATTTGCAACTGAAACGATTAAACACAAACCATATTGATTTTTACCTGTTCCACAGTCTCAACAAGACGTTATGGAACAAGGTTTTGGAGTTAAACATGATTGAGTGGGCAGAGAAGCAGGTTGCTAAGGGAAGACTCGGCTACTTGGGTTTCAGCTTCCATGACGAATTGGAAGTTTTCAAGGAAATAGTCGACAGCTATGACAAATGGACGCTTAGCCAAATACAATACAACTACTTAGACGAAAAATATCAGGCTGGAAAAGCCGGTTTAAAATACGCAGCGTCAAAAGGCTTAGCTGTTGTGGTGATGGAGCCTCTATCAGGTGGCATGTTAGCTGTTAATCCGCCCGCAGAAATACAAAAGGAATGGAAAAAAGCAGACATTAGAAGGTCAGCGGCAGATTGGGCTTTGCAGTGGGTTTGGAATCAACCAGAAGTTTCAGTTGCCCTAAGCGGCATGAACGCAATGCAGCAAGTCATAGAAAACGTCGAAAGCGCAAACAAATCTGGCTCAAACACGCTAAACTCAACGGAAATCAAATTATTATCAAACGCACGAGAGCTGTACCTTAAATGCGGGTACATAGGCTGCACAAAATGCAGGTATTGCAGCCATTGCCCACAAAGCATTGATATTCCTGTAACCTTAGCCTTTCTAAACCAGTATTCAACAATGCGCAAAGGCCCAGCAACGCAGTCAACAATAAAAAAAGAATATGCCAAAGCTGTACCTTCAGCTAGAAGGGCAAGCAACTGTATCCATTGTGGGCAATGTGAAGCAATTTGCCCCCAGCATCTGCCAGTACGCAAACTACTCTCAGAGGCAACCGCCTGTTTAGAATAATTCAGGCAAAACAAGAATTTGTAGTTACATAGGGATGTAACAAGTGCTTATATAACGTTTTTAATTCATTAATTGGTAGAGGCTGTTTTGTTTTAAAAGCGCTTGTTTGTTAGATGTTTCCGTTAAAGAGGTTGATGATTCAAAAATTGAGTTTAATGCAAACTAGAACATAGCAGAACGTCAGTAGCTCTGAGCATTACTTGGGCCATAATTTCTATCCTTAAAACAATTTCAGCTTCTTCTTGAGGAGAATTGAATGATAATATTTGTTCATCAACCGGAATATATGCCGTGGCTTGGTTTCTTCGATAAACTTGCGAGATGTGATACTTTTGTTATCTATGATGATGCACAATTTCAACACGGCGGATTCCATAACAGAAACAAAATTAGAACCCTGAAAGGATGGGAATGGCTAACTGTACCCATTATCCATGGGCACCCACAAACTATTAAGGACGTAAAAATATCTGGAACCCAATGGAAAAATAAACATTTAAGTGCAATAATGCACAATTACGAAAAGGCGCCTTATTTCAAAAAATATTTTCCTTTAATTAAAGAAGCCATAGATTTCGATCATGAACTACTAATAGGCTTGAATGTGCACCTCATTAGAATGTTTGCTGAAATCTTGTCTATAAATGTAAATATTGTTCGTTCATCTGAATTTCCTTATTGCGGAAAGGAAAAGAACGAGAAATTAATATCCATGTGCAAATTTATTGGGGCTGACACGTATCTGTCAGGTTCTGGAGGAAAAGCCTATATTAACGAAAGCTTGTTCTCACAAGCCAACATTAAGATTAAATGGCACAACTACGAGCACCCAATTTACAAGCAGAGATATGAAGGAAGTTGCCGGTTGATCTAGAATTTTAATGAAAGGTTATAGAACACTTGTCAATTGTTCGGGATGTTTATTCCTTACGACTTTAAAAGTTTGTTTCTCTGCATAAATCATGAGCTATTTTACGGTTTTTTGGAAGATTTTTATGACTGAAATTCGCACAAGTGTATCAGTCGTTATCGCAACGCTAAACGAAGAAGAAGGAATAGGGCCAACTTTAGGCGAGCTGCAGAAAGTTCTAAACAACCCGTATTTGGTAGTTGTTGATGGCAACAGCGTTGACAAAACCATTGAAATAGCGAAAAACATGGGTGCAGACGTTTTACTGCAAGAGGGAAAAGGCAAAGGAAACGCCATGTTCCAAGGTTACCGCACTATAAGCTCAAAAGTGCCGTTTATCGTTTTCACAGATGCCGACTATACTTACCCTGCCGAATACGTCCCTAAAATGATTGAGATTTTAGAGCAAAACCAAGAAGTCGGCATGGTTATCGGAAACAGGTTTAAAGGCCAATTCAACAACAGCAAGTCACTTACAAACCCTTTCTATTTAGGTAACCGGTTGCTGGCGCTTGCCCAATCAGTGATGAATGGCGTTAAGCTTGATGATCCATTGTCTGGTTTACGCGTCGTTAGGAGCGAAATTATAGAGGGTTGGAAACCTAAAAGTAAAGGGTTTGATGTAGAGGCTGAAATGAACTCCATTGTCGAGCGTAGAGGTTACCGCATTGTTGAGATTCCAATTCACTACCGAATTAGACTGGGGGAGAAAAAGCTTAAGCTTAGACATGGCCTACGTATAATGATAAGGATTATAGCTGAAAGCTTAAAAGTCAAATAAACTAAAAAAATAATTCTCAATTTTGTTTTGTTATTATACATTTTATTTCTTGGATGTGAGATTTTTGAAAGTTGCAATTATCGGTTTAGTCACATGGGTCAACTTCACATGCTTAATGCCATGCGCGTTGATGGTGTTAAAGTTGTAGCTGGGGCAGATAAAAGCGAAAAAAAACCGCAAGTATGCAGAAAGATACCATATTAAAACTTACGATGATTATACCAAGTTAATACATGCCGAAAAATTAGATGCAGTTATTATTTCATTGCCCAATTTCTTAAAGAAAGAAGCATTTTTTATGCTGCTGAAAAGGGTTTAGATATTTTTTTGGGCATGCCTATTTCCCGTAATCTTGCTGAAGCACAGGAAAACCGTTTCCAATCAATTTGAACGTAATTCTGTTAAGCTTATGCTTGGTTACCCCATGCGTTTTAACAACAAATTCATCAAGCTTAAAGAAGACATGGAGAACGGGTTAATTGGCGATGTGGAGAATGCTCATGCAACTTGCATAAGTTCTGGTCCTTCTTCCATAGGGCTGTAGAGAATTCGCCTGTTCCAGTTCCAGACTGGTGGTTTAACACTGAGTATACAGGCGGTGGAGTCCTTGTGGATTTGGGGTCTCATATAATTAACCTTCTCAGATGGTTCTTTGGCGAGATAGTTGATGTTAAAGGTCAATTTGGGCATAGGTTTAGCATGGATTTTGAGGATTCAGCCATGTGCCTAGCAAGGTTTGATTCTGGTTCTGTTGCCGTTATCAACGTTGGCTGGTTTTAGCAGGAATACACCCTCAGGGTTGACCTTTTAGGAAGCGTTAGGAACATTTCTGTTGAGCATATGCCTTCTAGTACAATGTCTAATGCCTTTCGAATGTTAACGAAGGGTATTTCCTCATTTAATCAACCGCATTTCGATGAACTACAATATTTTGTCGATTGTTTGGTTAAAGATGAGGCTCCGTCTCCAACTGGTCTGGATGGACTTAGAGATTTGGAGGCAATATCCAAAGCTTATAAAAATCAGATTCTTCTTTAACGGGAAAAAACCGGTATTGGTGCCTACATGGATAAAGCTTTAGAGATGGGTAAATCTTCGGCAACTGGAAGCTTCCACCTATTAATCGGTGTGGCTGGGTCTACAGTAATAATGGCTGTTGGCACCCTCATTTTAGCTGGACTCTTACCGGTTAATGAAGTTGGGCTATATGGTATGGCTCTGATTCCATCAACCATAATTAACTTCTTTAGAGATTGGGGCGTAAACTCTGCATTAACCCAGAAGATAGCCAGCTTAAGAGCGGCTGGAAGAGACTCGGAAATTCATGATGTCATGCTTTCAGGAATAATTTTCGAGATTATAACCGGTATTGTTTTGTCTCTGATTTGTTTCGCTGTTGCTGAACCATTAGCTTACATTCTTAGCCCCAGTAACTCAGCCAACCTCACTGTTTACATATCGATAATGTCGCTTTCTATTTTTGCGGGCGCCATTCTTGCTGCAGCTGGCGGCATCTTCGTTGGTTTTGAAAGAATGAAGCTTAACAGTTTCACTCAAATTTTTCAAGCTGTCGTTAAGACTTCTCTTGGTCCATTTTTAATTATTCTTGGTTTCGGCGTGTTGGGTGCAGTATATGCTGCAATGGGTTCAATTCTTGCAGGCGGTGCTATTGCCGCACTTATTGTTTATTTTTATTTGTTTAGGCCGTTGCGTAAGTGTAAAGTTGGCAAATGTGATGTAAAGCTAACTTTGAAGCCAATGTTAAGTTATGGGCTGCCCCTTACGGTTTCAAACATTGTGTTTGGTGTGCTACCGCAGGTTTTCATTTTTACAATGGCAGTTTACGCTGGAGACTGGCTGATGGGTAACTATTATGCTGCCGCTTACTTCTCTGTTCTTCTGACGTTCATTTCTTTTCCGATTTCAACGGCGTTGTTTCCTGTTTTCTCCAAGTTAAATCCTCAAAAAGAGCCTGAACTGGTGAAAACGGTTTTTGCTTCTTCAGTCAAGTACACTGCAATGCTTCTGGTGCCTGCAACAATGCTTTTAGTAACCCTTTCTACACCATTAATTAACACTTTATTCCCAAAAAATGGAATAATGCAATCCCTATTTGTAGTGAACGCAGCACCCAAGTATCCTTATGCACCGTTATTCTTGACGCTTTCATGCTTAGTCAACTTGCTTGTTTTAGTAGGTAACATTAGCTTGGGAACTTTCCAAACAGGCATTGGAAAAACAAAGCAAATTATGAAACAAAGCATTCTATCTCTTGTCGTCGGTTTGCCGCTTGCATACCTTTCAGTAGCATATTTCTATTCAATTGGCGGTCCATCTTATGCAGTGATCGGCGGCATAATCGGAACTTTCATTGCAACCACACCCAATGTTGCTTGGGGACTTTACTGGTGTTGGAAAAACTACAAAGTTAAAGCGGACTTTCGTATTTCCGCCAAGATTTTTGCTTCATCAGCGGCTGCTTCAGTGGTAACTTATTTGTTTATCAGCTTTTTCAGTTTACCCTATTGGATTATGCTCGTAATGGGCTTCGCAGTTTTCATGGTGGTTTACTTGGCAAGTGCTCCGCTTATTGGCGCAGTCAATCAAGCCGATATCGATAATTTCAAAGCAATGTTTTCAGGTTCAGGCGTTGTTTCAAAAATTTTAAATTTTCCCTTACTTTTCATGAGTAAAATGTGTAGGAAAAACAATGTAAAGAAAATTTTGCTCGAGATCAATTGAGATTTTTAATAAACCTTAAACACAGCGTAATCATATATTATTTTTAAAATAAAACGTGTTTTTGAGTTATCATTAAAAAGGAAGGTTTGTCAGTTGAAACCTGTACATAAAAACAGTAGTACCTCGTCAACGATTGCAGGATTATTTTTAGCCGTAGGAATTATCCTGCTGGCTTAATCTTTGCTTTTTGGATTGCAGATTGCAGCCTTTATTGGGCTAGGGTTAACTTTTTGGGGCGCCATTTTTGCTCTCGCAAGAAGCGGAAAGTACGTTGAAAGTAGCCTTCTGGATGCCACTGCAAAATTCGCTTATTCTACAATTGACCGGATGATTAACGACTTAAAATTTAACGGGCAAGGATACTATATTCCTGCTTTCCCTAAAGACGTTTACCTTCCTGAATATCTCAAAAACCTAAAAGAACCAGTTGTTTTTATTTCTGAAAACTTCGATGGATAGCCATCGGTTGATGATTTAGTCGCAGGCAGATTTCTGTCTGAAAAAACGCATGGTGTATTTGTCGCTTCGCCTGGCTCTGAGATTATGGCTCAAATAGAAAAACGGTTACAACTAGATTTCAGTAAAATCCCAATTGAAGAATTGACGGGAATTTTACCCCACTGCTTAACGGAGACATTTAATCTGGCTAAATCGGTTGACTTGTCTGTCGTGGAAAACGGCGTTAGTTTTAAGGCAACTGGTATTTTGTATCAGAGTTTATACCGTGCCGAGCCTCCTTTGAAGAGCGTCAGCATCTTAGGCTGTCCAGTTGTAAGCGCACGGCTATAATACTTCTTACTACCTCTGAATTGCTGTATTCGTCGCCTGATTATTCTGCAAGAATTGCCGTTAACAGGCAACTTTTACGGATGACTGCTATTGGGTGCGGTTTAGGTTTTTCGTTACAGTCGTCATGCGCATTATGGGTATTCTTTGATTGCTCCTTGCTTCAATAAAAGTCACGTATTGTGACAAGAAAGCATCAAAGCTAAGCTTAACTGTATTTTTAGCGCAAATTGTGTTCGCCAGTTATTCTGTCAACTATTTAAGTTGCGGCTGACGTTCACTCTAAACTTGACTATAACCGTACAGTTAATAGCTAAGTAAACCGAAATGTTTTGGTCTAAAGGAGGAGAAACGCTTCGTTTGCTGTCGGGCACATATCACTGGGTTACCTCTTAGGTAAGGGCTCCTCAAAGAAGTTGCGTGTTAAAATTAATATTCCGTTGTTGATGGTTCTTTCTATAATTCCTGATGCCGACATAATCTTCGATTGGTTGACTGGAGCCCAACTGCACAGAGGTCCATCACATTCAGTGGTTGTGGCAATTATAGCTTTTATTCCATTCTTCATTTTTTACCGCAAAAAAGCAGTACCGTATTTTCTAGCTTTAATTTCACATTCCCTTATAGGCGACTTCTTTATAGGTGGGAATGTGCAGTTGCTGTGGCCTTTTTCAACAACCAAGTTTGGGTTTACTTACCTTAGTGTTTTTAGCCCGATAAACATCGTTCTTGAATTAATCTTATTCTTGATGGCAATGCTTGTCCTATACAAAACGGGTGACTACAAGGTTTTCTTTACAGACAACAAGTCAAACTTATTGCTGATTATCCCTATATGCACAGTTTTACTGCCGACATTAATAGGCTTCCCCTTCAGTGTACCGTTGCTTGTAAGTGAGCCTACTCTCGCAATAGCACACCTGGTTTACCTGGCGCTCTTCAGCATAGCCGTTCTTAAAACACTTCATTCCATATACGAACATAGATTCCATTCTTCAAAAAATCTAGAGGAAGAGATACGAGGGGAAACCAAGGAATCTATCCCATAAAAAGTGACTATAAAATCGAGGTATAGACCGCTCCAACCATTCGTTTATCGTATTTTTTTGTTTATCTTTCGGGTTCTTGATTTGTTGTTTTGTCATGTTGTAACTATGGATTTTTTCAAGCAATATTTATATCAAAAGTGATGCACTCCAATCAGTCTAACTAACCTGTCAGGCGTTGAACCAATTTGAACCACGCATGTAGAGAACTCTTGGTGGTAAAATAAATGCCGTTAAAAAACTTGAAGAAAGATGAAGCAGACGCTTTAACGTTAGAATGGGTCTTGCACGTTAAGAACTACAAGTTAACCCTTGACAAAAAACGCTGTGTTGGCTGCCAAATATGCAGTTTAGCCTGCCCTAAAGAAGCCATAAAAACACAAAAGCAACCTAAAATTCAAGGGGAAAAAGCCAAAAAAGCCAAAGTGGACATTGACTTGGCAAAATGCAATTTCTGCGGTATCTGCGATGTCACCTGCCCCTATGGCGCAATCAAAGTTACCTTGAACGGTGCACATGACCTTTCTATCTTGGCGAAAGAAAGTTACCCACAGCTGGTTCGCGACATAAAAGTGGATACAAGCCAGTGCCAGAAAGAATGCGCAGAATGCGAAACAGCATGCCCACTGTCACTCATAAAAATTTCTAAAATTGGTTATGATGGCAAAGCAATCGAAAACCTTGAGGCTTTATCGCCGAGCCAGAAAAAACGCGTCCAAGTCAACCTTGATATTCAAAAGGATTACTGTCCAACTTGCAGAGTATGCGAGTTCAAATGTAGTCCAGGCGCATTAAAAGTCAAAAAAGCCTTCGAAGGAGTAATCGCTATTAATCGGGAGAAATGCCCTGAAGGTTGCACAGACTGCCTTGATGTTTGCCCCATTACTGGCGCATTAACGCTTGGGGAAGACAAGAAAGTTCATGTTAACGAGTTATTCTGCACTTACTGTGGAGCATGCAAAAACGTTTGCCCTGTCGATGAAGCGTTAACAGTCAAACGCACAACAATACACCACACGCCCATACATTCAGGCGCATGGAACAAAGCCTTAGAAAGACTAACATCACCGGTCGATGCCGCTAAAGAATACAGAACCGTAGCTGGTGAGAACAGGCGCAAAGTAGTTGCCAAAAGATTCGTTTTGGAGGAGACAGTGAAATGAGCACACCGCAAGCACCTAAACAACCAGAAACCGCAAAACCTGAAGAGCTACGAGTCGGCGTTTTCGTCTGCGACTGCGGCTTAAACATCGCAGGCACAGTAGACGTTAAACAAGTTGTCGAATACGCCAAAACCATACCCGACGTAGTATTCGTCAAAGAAAACCGCTACACATGCGCAGACCCGGGACAAGAAGAAATCCGAAAAGCCATCCGAGAGCAGAAACTCAACCGCGTCGTCGTTGCCGCTTGCTCACCAAGAATGCACGAACCCACATTTAGACGCACAGTTTCAGAAGCAGGTTTAAACCCGTTCCTTTTCGAGATGGCTAACATCCGAGAGTTCGCTTCATGGTGCCACCAGAGCACTCCGCAAGAAGCCACAGAACGTGCAAAAGACGCCGTTCGCATGGCAGTAGCAAAAGTGCGGTTAATGATGCCTCTGCAAACCATCGAGGTGCCAGTCACCAACAAGGCACTCATTATCGGCGGAGGAATCGCGGGGATGAACGCTGCCTTAGACTTGGCTGAAATGGGCTTTAAGGTTTACATGCTGGAAAACACGCAGAGCATCGGCGGACACATGGCAGCACTGGACAAAACCTTCCCAACACTTGACTGCAGCATCTGTATTGAAGGACCAAAAATGGTGGATTGCAGTCGCCACCCCAACATCACAATCTTCGCCAACTCTGAACTTGTTAAAGTTGATGGTTACATTGGCAACTTCAAAGTAAAAATCCGCAAGAACCCACGCTACGTCATATCTGAAGATTGCACAGGTTGCGGTGAATGCAAAGATGCTTGCCCAATAGAGTACCCCAACGAGTGGGACATGAACTTGGGCACACGCAAAGCAATTTCAGTCCCGTTTGACCAGACGGTGCCGCTGATTTACGCTGTTAACATGGATTATTGTATTGAATGCTTCAAATGTGTTGATGCTTGCGGTGACAGACGAGCTATAGATTTCAACCAGAAACCTGAAGAAGTCGAAATAGACGTTGGCGCAATAATCGTCTCGACAGGCTTTGACGTTTACTTACCATACGATATGCCGCTTTTGGGTTACGGGAAATACCCCAACGTCATCACCAGCATGGAATTCGAAAGGCTCATCTTAGCAGCTGGTCCAACAGGCGGCAAAGTTATCAGGCAATCAGACGGTCAGAAACCACACAGAATCGCATTTATCCTATGCGTCGGTAGCCGAGACAAGAACAAGTACCCGTACTGTAGCAACTTCTGCTGCATGTACACGCTCAAGCATGTTGTTCAGATTAAAGAGAAATACAAGGAAGACGTGGAAGTCTACGTTTTCTACATGGATATACGCAGTCCAGGCAAAGGCTACGAGGAATTCTATGACCGCGCAAGAGAAAGAGGTGTAAACTTCATCCGTGGACGGGTAAGTCGCATTGACGAAGACCCGACAACTCACAATTTAACTATTCACTCGGAAGATTCACTGCTTGGTCAACCAATAGAAGTCGAAGCAGACATGGTTGTACTCGCAACGGCAGCCATAGCTAAAAAAGGCTCAGCCGACATTGCACGCATACTAAACTTGTCACGTGGATCAGATGGCTTCTTCATGGAGTCTCACCCCAAGCTTAAACCGATGGAGGCGCCGACGGACGGTGTCTTCTACGCAGGCGCCTGCCAAGGCTTAAAAGACATTCCTTACAGTGTTTCGCAAGGTAGCGGTGCAGCCTCAAAAGCAGCAACAGTCATCTCAAAGCAAAAGTGGAAGATTGAACCCATCATCTCAATGGTTGACGAAACCAAATGTAGAAACAAAATAGCCAAATGCGGTGTCTGCGTTGACAAGTGCCCCTACGGCGCTATCAAAGCAGAACCGGGCAAAGCAGCATACATTAACACTGCCAACTGCCACGGCTGCGGAACATGCGTTGCTGAATGCCCACAACACGCTATTACCCAGATGCACTTCACTGACGCCCAAATTATGGCTCAAATCAGAGCTGCGCTTGAAGACAAACCGGAAGAGAAAATCCTAGCTATCCTATGCAACTGGTGCAGTTACGCTGGAGCAGACCTAGCAGGAACCAGCCGCTTTGAGTACCCGCCAAGCGTACGAGCAATCCGCGTCATGTGCAGCGGCAGAGTAGCCAGAGAATTCGTCCTCGAAGCACTGCGACTTGGGGCAGGAATGGTCATGATTGGCGCATGCCACTTACCCTACGACTGTCACTACATCAGCGGAAACTACAAGATGAAAGCACGCACAGACGCCCTAAAAGGCATGCTGACAAAACTGGGCATGAGTCCAGAGCGGTTCAGAGTAGAATACGTTTCAGCCGCTGAAGGCATCCACTACGCTGAAGTCATCAAAGAAATAGACGCCCAAATGAAAGCGCTAGGCAAAGAAAAAATCCAAGCAGAAAACGCAAAGCTCAAACCCATTCTAGAAAACATGCTGAAACGAAAGTAGCCGCACTGCAAGTTTTAATTTTTTTCTTTTTATTTTAGATACCCTGCTGCTCTTTTTGTTGCCTAAACCGCTGAACAAATAGCCTACCTCCTCCCCCTCTGCTTTCAATTTTGCTAGAGAAACTCGATTGCTAAATTGATACCCTATCCCGCCTTACTTAATTTTTGATAATAATTCATTAACAAACTGTCTTGAATAGTTTTTTAGGTCCAAGTTTCACCAGCTAAAAACTAGCCTACCCTCCTTCCTCTCCTCTTTTTAGACGTAATTCTAGAAAAAAGAGCCTATTTTCATTGTCAAGAAACTGGAAAAAGAGACTTGTTAGTAGCTATATTTTCAGTATTGAGATTTATTCACTAGATTAAGGCTGTACTGCTTTTACTTAGACCACAATAGGAAAAGAACCTAGACCTCTACAGAGACCTTAGAGCTAATGAAGAAAGGAGACTTAGTGATTTTAGTGAGACCATGCTTTAAGTTTAATTACGTCATTAAAATTTTTCCCATGTTTATTTATATACTCAAAATTTTAGATCTAAAAAAGTTGGTATATAAAGCCTTTCGGTTACATCATTCAACAAAAACAACTTAAATTATTTTACCGAGACCATCCTTTAAGATAAATGTTCTTTTCGAGACACATTCGGAAATAAGGGTTAGTTTACAGTTTACCAAAAATAGCCTTAATCGTTGCGAACTTTTCATTATTTTGTTTTCAATAGAGATGTTAAGCCTTTAGAAATGTCACTCCAAAAATAATAAGGAATTTGCTTATTTTGCTAAGTTTCTAACTGCTTAAAACATTTAGTAAAATTTCGTTGGTAGGTATTCCGCTAGGTTTCTATTTATTGTATGGTCGTAGAAACTGCTTAATGTACTTTGCAGAATAGAAAGAAACTTAGCTATTTGAAGAGTCTTCTGTTGGTGGTCGTGGTCGGATATTCCTCAAAACAAGTTTTTGATAATACCAAGAAAAATGTTTAAAATCACTTTGGATTTGTTTTATTATGGCATGTTGAATTATAGCTGTGTTAGGAGCTTTATTGAAATAAGCTAATTTCTTTTCTTTGTTGTTCTCTTCTTTGTTGTAATTGTTGAAATAATCAATCGCATTATCAATTGAGATAGCATTGGCAACATTTGCATAAGTTGTCCAATAAGATATTCTTAGAAAATCATACATTGTTGCTGTTCCAAATATGAGAACCCCAAGAAATATGAAAATATAATTGCCATAAGGAATCTTGAAAAAATTTACAATCTTGATAAAATATTCATAGCTTGAAACCAAACCAAGGATTCCTACCACAATCGCAATCAGATAGCCTACATGGTTTTGGATATATGAGTGGTAGGAGTTCAATAAGCATCTTCTTGATTCTTCAAAATCTGTTTCATCAATTACTTCTTTAATCGGTTTTTCTCTCTTTGCCTTCCAAATCTTCTTTTCTTCTGAGTCTTTTCCCTCTTGTTCTTTTTTATCATTTGGGGAATCATTGTTCTTTATCACTCCAAATTTCACTAAAGCCACAAGTATTAGGTATGCAGCAACACCAAAAAGAAGAACAACACCAATCGAAGCAAAAGATATGATAGCGTCTTTAGGGTCACCTTTCATGCCATAGAAAAATACTTCATATGCTCCTTGAAATATTACGGTGAGAAGGACAACAATTAGGTAAACATTTCTATATTCTTTTAGAGTTATTTTTGCCATGTTTAGGTTATTTCTACGCTGTGCATTTTAAGGTTTGTCAAATTTTTCAGAAACAGCTTTTACTTTACATGGATTATGAGTATGATAAATAGTGAAAACGCAGTTTAATCGGTCTTTTTCATCACTATTATATTCAATAAGAAATTGTGACCCAATGTCGGCGTTGTCATGAGCATCAATCCATTTGCTTTCACCTATCACATTCCAGAACATCTCTTGCTTCCCATGATATTCTTTTTCACCAACTTTAAACGATAGCCCTATGTCATTTATTCTGGTGCCTCTATCACCAACATTATTTATGTGAAATTTAGCAAAAAAGAAAATCGTCTTAATCTGAGATGTTGAGACCGTAAATCTATGGTGACAGTCTGTTACACTTACTTTTAGGTTTGGTTTTTCTTTTCTGTATGTATAAACAGAAATGATAATAGCCGAGATTCCTGTAAATGCCCCGATTAAGCCTATCCAATTGGCACTAAGGAATTCACTCATTTAGATACGTTCCATGTTTAGGCTATTTCTACGCTATTCAGATTTAAGACTTATCTTTATGAAAAAAGAGAAAAGAAATTAGCTATTAATGTTTGATCTCTCGACTTTTCTCGACAAACCATACTTTTTGGTTATGGATTGAGTAGATGCTATCAATGATAAACTACTTGAGGGAGAAACAAATACTCTTTCCACAAGAAGTTCAATATCCACAGAAACATATATTCCCTCATCTAAAGGTGTTTTGAAAACTTTACCATTTTCTACCCAGTTGGTAACAATTGCTCTAAGTTCGTTTTCGTTTTCAAACTTCTTATCTTTGCGAACAAGTCTACGAAAAAAATTATCCATAGAATTAACGTCATTATTCATGTCTCTGTACACCACTTTTCCAATAAAAATATCTCGAGAATCTTTAATGCTATCTCGTAATTTCAGATATGTTGATTGGATAGCAATATCTTTTTTGAATACATCCCACATAACTCTAGAATCCTGATCACACATATACCAACAATTTACAAACGTATGCTGGAGTAGATCTTTATCAGTCACAGAATCTAATTTATTGATATGTTCTAAAAATTGCTGGTTTAAGTGAATGCTTTCTCCCCACTCTTTTCTGTACTTATCAGTCAGTATAATCTCAGGGTTTGTTTTTTGCCCTTCTAACTTATCACCTAATCGATCAGATCGAGCAAAATATAAAGCATGGCGATTCAATAAGTCGGCATATTTTTTATCATCAATTAATCGCCATATTTTTTGATCAATTTTATTTGGTTTCTCAAAAATATTGAATTCTTTATATGGCAATTATCTCCCCAATAAAAAATGAAGCATGCAAATTTAAAACTTATCATCAATGAAAACTTAGCTAATAACTAAAAAAATAATGATAAAGAGGAAGGGAATGTGAAACATATTTTCTAGTCATAATTAATACCAATGCCATTTTGGAAGGGAAAAATAAAGAATTAACTAAAGTTCAAGGAAAAAGAGACTTGTTAATCTTCTTCTTCAAGTTTTCTCTCTTTAATTTTGAGTGTGTTCTCTTCTGGGCTTATTACTCTGAAAAGCTCTGAGAGCTCGTGTTTGTGCAGGAACTTTTTCAAAGTCACGCGTACGTATTTTTTGCTTAGCCCTTCGCCTTCCCCTTTCACCGTTAAGATTTTTGCGTCTGTCGCTACTTCTCCGCCTGTTTTCTCCTTAAGGAAATCCGCTAGCTTCTCGATTAATTTAGCTTCGTCACCTTTAAGATCTGAAGTATCAACTTTCATTTCAACCATTTTCATGTTCACCTCGATTCATGTCACGCAATTTCTTATGTTTTAGCTTAGTTTTTCACAGCTACATTATTGATTAAGTTTTCCGCTTAAACGTGTCAGTTCGCCCGTCGAGTCATTATCACTGCGTAAGCTCTGTGACTCTATTGCTCATCATCCAAAACATTAATCGACAACAAAACTTAAGACTCTTACGCTAAAGCGCATTTATCCAAAGAAACTGTTTTTATTATTCAAGCCAATACTTAGTTGTGGAGTTGTCTAAGGTATGGATCTTTTGGAAATTATCAAGAATAGAAGAAGCATACGAGTATTCAAAAAACAAGACGTGCCCCAAGACATTATTGAAAAGCTTCTTGAAGCCGCACGGTGGGCGCCTTCTGCTGGAAACGTTCAACCGTGGGCTTTTGTAGTTGCAATCTCGCAGAAAATGAAGCAGAACCTTTCCATGGCGGCTTTTGGGCAAAAAGACCTTGAAGAAGCATCAGTCGTTTTTGTGGTTTGCGCTGATGAAAAGCTCGCTGAACAAAGCTATGGTGTACGTGGTAAATCACTGTATTGCCTTCAGGACACTGCGGCTGCAATTCAAAATATCTTGTTAACCGCTCACTCGCTTGGTTTAGGTTCATGCTGGATTGGAGCATTCAAAGAGGATGAAATAAGGCAAGTCATTAAGGCCCCTAAAGAAATGCGGCCAGTAGCTTTGATTCCAGTAGGATATCCAAACGAGGCACCAGCAGCCAGAAGTCGAAGACCAGTAGGCGAAATAATGCATAAAGAAACCTTTTGACGTTTACCAAAGTATTTTTTAGGCTCAAAGCGGTTTCTTTCGTAAAGAAATGCGCTCTACACTTAGTCGCCCTAAACGGGATTAAACCTGCGTTCTACGGCGTTAATCCCATTGCTACAGTGACGTATAACCATGAACTTGAGTGACTAGTAACAATGAACATGCGTGACGTAAAAGAACAGCTAAAAACAAGCCCTATTCAACAAAATAACCATGAAACAGACGCTGAACAGATCAAAAAATAATGTCGCAAGCCTACCCTACCTTAATTTGCTAAACGATGAGTTAATAGTTTTAGGTTCTTTAGATTAGACTTAGAAAATCAGCCTTAAGAAATAGTCTATGCTCACCAATCATCCAGGAATTCAAACTGCCAAGTTACAGGCATCATTTCTATGCTTTCTCTTTAAGATTAAAGAAGCCTGCTTCAACCTTGGGGTTAGCCCTCAACTTCTTGTAAACATTTTCATTGACCAATGGTATTGTACAAACCCGATTTATCCGCGAACCAAATTTTGGCTTCTCCTCAGGCTTGAATAATAAAAGTTGCTTTAACAAACACAATAACGTTTAAAAGAGACTTTATCATGTCTAATCGGTTTTATTAGAGGCAAGAGACACATGTGCAAACAGGTGGGTACCAGTTCAGCGAACATGCGCTCAACTTGCCCTGTTAAAAATCATAATAACGAAAGGAGGAAAAGAAATGTTATCAAGAGATTGTGACGGATGCTCCCAAATGAAATCGTGCAGTAGACGTTACTTCATCGTCGAAAAAGGCAATTGTGTCTTCTGCCCCGACGGAACAGCCCATTTAGTAGATGGACTATAAAATCAAGCGAAAAAATCATTTTAAAGTTTTTTCATTTGCTCCATTTTTTATTTTCTTACTGATTTTTCACGGTAAATAACCAAAAAATGAATTACAAAATGAATTCAACAATAAAAAAGATTAATCATTTCATAAAATTTTAATTCGCATAATATTATAATTTTTTGTTTGAGAAAGTGCGTTAACGCTGTTCTTGAGAGACACATGTTAGCGACGAAAGAATTAGGTAGCTCGGTGGTCATTTAACGCGTAGGAGCTTAACAGAGGGTGCAAATCATCAAATAATCCTTGCCGTGATCTATTCTTAATTTATGAGTTTTAACGTAATCTTCCAGTTGCTTGAGCAATGATTCATTGGCTAAGGTTGCATCCGTTAGAACTACATAGCCTTCAGTTTCAGTATCATATATCCCCCACTCAGTAAACCCTTTGAATACTTTAGGGTGACAGGCGGGAAATTTCTTTGAAAATTCTATTGCTTCAGCAAAATCCATGCAAACAAACCCGATTCACATAACAATTTGCTGCATGAAATTATTAAAAACTTGTGCGTAAAACAGGCTACAACTTTGTTTAAAATTGTCAGATCGCACCGTTGTGAATGGCAAAACTTCAGCGGATCAGGGCATCCCCCGCATATATCACGCCATACATAACCCGTATTATCAGCTCCAGAAGCAATCCAGCTCGAAACAGAAACGTTTAGATCTCTAAGGAATTTGAACCCAACGGTTTCAAGCCGCATTTATTGCAATTGGAATTTGACCTTGAGCGCTTTTGAACGGAATCGTAATCAACCATAGCTCACTTCTGTAAGTGAGTTATCATGTTCCCTGTTTGCTTTTGCGTCTTCTATCAATCAAACGGAAGGCTGCGTTAGCGCCGACAAAAATTACCAATAAAACCAAGAGAAATCCAAGGAAACTGAAGATTCTATCCAGCAAGAGAAACAAGTTCAACAATAGCACAACAGTGGCGATAATGAAGATTGCAACCTTCTCTTTAACGATAATCCTAGGAGACATAGATTGTTGGTCACGATTAAACGCATCACGTGCTCTTACTAATCTCTTTCCCATCCTTTTTGAAATTCTTCCTCTCCCCTATTCCAAAACAAGCCTGAAGCGCCTGATTAAGGCAAAATTAAGCTTACGCCTCTAAGTTGGAAGAAGTCGAATGAATTATTCTCGCTAATCTTTGAATCGAGCATAGGCAAGGCGTCCTGTCAGCGCTTTCACTTGGTTTGGTTCTTCGTTTGGCCGCTTCAATATAGACCTTCTAAAGCTTGGCAGCATGACTTCTTTATTAGGCTCTAGGCATTCTCAGATTGAAAATGTTTAACATTAACAGTATCTGAGTCGATACCAGAACTATGTCGAGGCCGCTCATTCCTTTTTCAGAAATTCTAAAAACGAGTTTTGTCAAAGTTTTGAAAAAAGAAAAGAGGTTATGTAGTTGTGTGTTCTGCGGCATAAAGGATTTCGGGTTTTTCTATTTCTAATCCTAACCCTTCTGCGACGCGGCGTCCATATTCTGCATCAGCTTTGGCGAAGAGTTTTGTTTGTCGAATTTGGATTTCTTTGTTAGCGTTTTGGAGGTGGGAAACAATGTTGCTGATGAGGTGGTTTCGATCCTGCTCTGTCAAAGCCTTTCGGTACAGTTCTCCGGGTTGAATGAAGTCATCGTTTGGATAGGTATATCGGTGTCTCCCTGCGACCCCAGCGACTTCAAACGTTGGTTCAGCAGCTTGCATGTCTGGTTCGGGACCATTAAAACTGTTAGGGTAATAGTTGGCTGCGCCCTTACCGTTTGAGTCAAACCGCATAAAGCCGTCCCGCTGGTAATTCTTCATTTCTACGCCTTTTGGCCTGTTAACTGGAAGCAGATGGTAGTTGGGTCCGAGGCGGTAGCGGTGAGCGTCGTAATATGCGAATAAGCGTCCCTGCAGCATTTTGTCTGGAGAAGCAGCGATACCTGGTACAAAGTTTGCTGGGGAAAACGCGGCTTGTTCTACTTCCGCGAAATAGTTCTCAGGGTTGCGGTTCAGTACCATTCGACCAACTTCCATTGGTGGATAGTCACTGTGGGGCCACACTTTCGTGACGTCGAAAATGTCGAAACGATATGTTTCTGCATCTTCCGGAGGCATTACCTGCACCTGAAGCGTCCAAGACGGGTACTCGCCTTTTTGGATTGCGTTGTGAAGATCGCGAGTCGCGTGGTCGGGGTCAACTCCTTTCATGTGCTCAGCCTCTTCTCGAGTTAAGTTCTGGATGCCTTGGTCTGTTTTGAAGTGGTATTTAACCCAGAAATAATCGCCTGCTTCGTTGTACCATTTGAATGTGTGGCTGCCGTAGCCGTTCATGTTGCGGAAAGACTTTGGTGTTCCCCTGTCAGAAAAAAGGATAGTTACCTGATGCAGCGATTCAGGTGTCAAAGAGAGGAAATCCCAAAACATGTTGGCGTCTTTGAGGTTAGTTTCTGGATTGCGTTTCTGCGTGTGAATGAAGTCTGGAAATTTTAGGGGATCACGGATGAAGAAGACAGGCGTGTTGTTACCTACGAGATCGTAATTGCCTTCTTTGGTATAAAACTTGATTGCGAACCCGCGAGGATCACGTTCAGCATCTGCTGACCCCTTCTCGCCTCCCACCGTGGAGAATCTGGCAAAAACCTCGGTGCGCATACCTACTTCAGAAAGGAAATTTGCCTTCGTATACCTTGTTACATCATTTGTAACTTCAAAGTATCCGCCTGCGCCAGCACCTTTGGCGTGAACAATACGTTCCGGTATCCGCTCTCGGTTAAAATGCGCCAACTTTTCGATTAGATGAACATCCTGCAGCAAAACTGGACCACGTGCACCGACTGTAACAGAATTCTGGTCGTCGTCTACTTTTCTTCCAAAATCCGTTGTGAAATTGTTCTTTTTTTCGGTCATAAAAAGCCTCACTACATTGAATGGACGCGAATTTATTTAAGGATTAGCTTATCACCCTGCTGGTTAGGAAACCAGTGTCTTTGACCAGAATTCTTTTTCGATTAAGGGTGCAAGACAAAAAAGGGGTATGAGTAATAAAAATTTGAACGAGAACTGAAAGATGAAGCTAAATTTGTTTAGAGCGTATTATAATATTAATGGCGGGCCCGCTGGGATTTGAACCCACGATCTCCGGCTATGGCGGAACCATCAGCCAGAAAATTGTCCCATTAAAGAAACTACTAGAAAACAGGTTGGGTAAGGGCTCCCAGTGTCCAAAGTGAGTCGGAACCGGATTTGGACCTGCGCCTTTCATCCTTCATTTCGTCAAGATTCTATGCGTTCAACAGCCAAGCCATGCCTGTGTTTCTAACTCGGTTTTTGACCAGCAAGTTTATATGAATAATAATTCATATGAAATATAATTCATACGATTGTTAAGGGCAAGATGTGAACGAAATGAAAAAAGGGCTAACAAAAATCTGCTATCGATTCTTCACCAACCTAGCAAACCCCACAAGACTCGCCGCCCTCGAACAGCTAATGGAGAAACCCATGAGTGTAAACGAACTTGCAACCGCGCTCGGACAAGAACAAAGCATGATTTCACACAACCTTAAACCATTACTCCAATGCAACCTCATCGCCATCAAACGGCAAGGCAAAAAACACATCTACACCATCAACGAAGAAACCATGCTCCCCATCTTTGGAGCCATCGAAAACCACGCTCAAAAATTCTGTCCCACAGGCGGAAAATGCCTAAAAGGAGAAAACTAACATGATAAAAAGAAAAATCGTAAACATAAATGAAAACCTCTGCAACGGATGCGGCAACTGCATCCCCAAATGTGCAGAAGGCGCCCTCCAAATAGTAAACGGCAAGGCAAAAATAATCAAAGAGGTCTACTGCGACGGTTTAGGCGCCTGTTTGGGACAATGCCCTCAAGGAGCAATAACCATAATAGAACGTGCAGCTGAACCCTTCGATGAAAACGAAGTGCACGAACACCTCAAGAACAAAACAAACTCAATGTTGCCCACAAGCATCCAAGCCAACTCGACATCGCAAAAGCCCCAGTGGCCTGTAAAACTAAACCTTGTCCCAACGAAGGCTCCGTTCTTCGAAAATGCCAACCTGCTACTTGCCGCTGACTGCGCCCCTATTGCACTCAAAAACTTCCACGACACACTGATGTCTGGGAAACGAGTCGTCATAGGTTGCCCAAAATTCGACGATGCCCGAGCATACGCCCAAAAACTAACCGAAATCCTCAAACAAAATAACATCGCAACCGTGACCGTTGCCCATATGGAAGTGCCCTGCTGTACTGGCTTAAAATGGGCAGTAAACAAGGCGCTTGAATTATCAGGCAAGCAAATTCCAGTTAAAGAGTATGAGATAAAAATTGGAGGCGAAATAGTTGAGCTCTAAAGATAAACCCGTGGAAAAGAACCCTCAGACATGCCCTGGACTGCGGGACCTGCTGCAGCCTAAACCAGCCTACATTAAATGTCATGTTTGCGGCGGCGACCTAGAAATTTGGAGTGATGAAGACAAAACAGTTTGTCCAGAATGCGGAGCCGAATGGAAACGCCCCGACAAGACAGCCGCATGCCTAGAATACTGCCAGTACGCCGACAAATGCCGAGGCATCATCGAATCCCGAAAAACCTAAAATGTGGAGATGAGTCTTTTGGTAAAAGTTTTCGTCGTTTATGACACGAAGTATGGCAACACAAAACTTGCTGGGGAGAACATCGTGGAGGGAATAAGAGAAGTTGAGGGTATTGAAATCTCCATTGGCTACGTCAAGGAAATCGACATTGGAAAAGTGGCTGATTATGACGCAATAGTGTTAGGCGCGCCAAATCACATGGGTAGATCTTCCAGAACTATGAAGAAGTTTGTTGATAGGTTGGCTGAACTTGATCTGAAAGCAAAGAACGTGGCTGTTTTCGGCACTTATTCGGGAAGGGTAAGAACTGTGGACAGAGCAGTGAAAAAACTAGAAAAAATGGCGGAAAAGAAGTTGCCTAACCTAAAACTAATTTCACCAAGTCTATCAATAAGAGTGAATGGGATACCTGGTCCTTTGGTAGAAGGAGAACTGCCTAAATGCAAAGACTTCGGCAGAAGAATAGCAAATCATCTAAAGCAGCATATTCTTTAGAAAAAGGGATAGTTACAATTGAGCAAGCAGCATCCGCGCATAACGAGAGAGAAAAAAACTATTGACAAGATGGTTCACATATACTGCAGGGGTCACCATGAGACCAAAGGGAATGAGCTGTGTCCTGAATGCACCGAGTTTTTGTCGTACGCTTTCATGCGATTGGACAAGTGTCCTTTTCAAGAAGAGAAATCTACCTGCGGCAAATGTTTGGTGCACTGTTATCAGCCTCAAATGAAGGAGAAAGTGAAGAAGGTCATGCGGTATTCGGGTCCGCGGATGCTTTTGCGCAGTCCTGGTTTGGCGCTGCATCACGCGTTTGATGGACGAAAGAAGCCTCAAACACTTGAAGAATTCAGGAAAAAAAAGGCTCAAGTTCCAACCTAAAGGCGCCCGCCTCGCCCCGATATTATCTGTTGAAGGATGTAATTAAATAAAAGTAAGCGAAAGCGAATATTTCCGCCAAAAGGCAAGTGCACCAAAAATTTTGTGTATATATTTAGCTCTTGGCTTTTGTCTTAGGACATTTGTGTGTGCTCAAGCTACCCTCCCGATCTACTAGATGCTTCTAATATGCTTCAAATATGATTCAACATAGTTCAACATAGGCTCAATGTCCCGCACTTTCAACATGAATTAATGCTTTTTCAACATAGAAAAGCTGTTTTTTAATGTAGAAAAAAAGCACTAAAGAAGAAAAAACAAGAGCTAAATAAACGCCTCAAAAAATAACGCCAGTCCCTTCCACAAAAACCTTAAGTCCCTAGGAATTAACAGAATCTTTTCAAAAATTAACTCTAATTCTGTTAAATAAACCTGATCAGATTCGAGTCTGAAGTTGTTTGGGGCTCTATGGGTTCCAGTCCTTCGGTCCAAAAGGGAGAGCGGGCCCGGTGGGATTTGAACCCACGATCTCCGGCTATCTTCCGCTTTAAGAAGCGTCCGAAGGCCGACACCTTAATCCGTGCTAGGCTACGAGCCCACCTTTGACAACTCAATAATGCAGTAGCATTAAAGATTTACGACAATTCTTATAAACCAACATAATATTAAACTTGTGTCACCCTAAGCGCGGGCCGGTAGCTCAGCACGGCTGGAGCGTTCGACTGATAATCGAAAGGTCGCCGGTTCAAATCCGGCTCGGCCCACCAATTAATCCGCACAAAAGGGTTATGGAATCTTAGCCTGAAAAAATATGACTCAGCTCTCTCCCGAAACAATTTGGAACTTAAACGAAAAAGAACTCTTAAGCTTACTGGAATCAGGCTTCTTTACGCCCAAGCCCAAAGAAATCCGCTTTTACGCTCCAAGCTTCACCTACTACAAAACAAAATATTACTGCTCATCCCCAAATAGTTTCCCAACCATTTCCGTCACTGGTACATCTTGCGCGTTGAATTGCAAACATTGTGGGGGCAAAGTGCTTGAAACCATGCGTCCAGTGCTCTCGCCTAAGGAACTGTTTGAGTTATGCACCAAGCTGAAACAGGACGGCGCTCAAGGTTGCCTCGTTAGCGGCGGATGTTTACCCGATGGTTCTGTGCCTCTTAACCAGTTCGTGCCTGCGCTTAGGAGAATTAAGCGGGAGCTCGGCTTAACAGTTTTTGTTCATACAGGCATAATAAACCTTGAAACTGCCGTCTCGCTCATGGACGCTGAAGTTGATGCAGCATTAATCGATGTTATTGGTTCAAAAGAAACGATAAAGAAAACCTACAACCTGAACGTAACCCCTGAAGATTATGCGGACTCATTGAAGGCTTTGGACAAATCAGGATTAAATTTTGTGCCTCACGTTATCGTTGGGTTAAATGAGGGCAAATTAGACGGTGAACTAGAAGCGCTCCAAATGATAAGCAGAGTTAAGCCTTCTGCCTTAGTAATAATAGCGTTCATGCCAATACATGGAACAGCCATGGAGAAAGCGCCGCCGCCCAAACCAGTTGACATAGCCAAAGTCGCATCGGTGGCACGGTTGATGTTTCCAGAAACTCCGTTGATTTTGGGTTGCATGAGACCCAAAGGTGCAATACGCAGCGAAACAGACGTTTTAGCGTTGAAGGCTGGGGTGGATGCAGTTGCGTTTCCCAGTGAAGATGCCGTAAAATACGCGGAAAGCAAAGGGTGCACGATTTCTTTTTCTTCTTATTGTTGCGCTCAAATGTACATGGATGCTGCTGGAAAATTAAAAAGTAATCGACTTTAGCTTGATTTTAACATTTTGTAGCCCAGTATAATGGTCCATGCTGAAACAATAAGTCCCGACACGAATTCTGGAATAGCCACATTTGGAACATAGTTAAATGCAAACAATAGTATCCAAGGCAGTGCTGCGGTAATACCAGTTGAAACCGTGAAAATTGCCATTCGCCCCTGATGAGCAAGCAAAAAAGCGCAGGTTATAATGAACATTGATATGGGCATTAGCGTGAAGAATGCTACTGAAACTGCATAGTGCGTCCCAGAATAATGCTCGTTAAAAACGCCAATAGCGATAAGCGCTATCGTTGCTGCTGCAAAGACTGCGGCTCCAATTTTGCCAACCCAAGTTTTTCCAAGGCAGGCAAACAAGCCAAATACTGCAAAGTTTAAGGCTAAAAGCCCGCTGACGCATAGCCCGAAATTGAAGAGTAATCCAGTTATGCCTGCTATTACGCCTAAATCGCTTAAGGCATTGCTTGTCCAGCTGAAGGAGGGGTAGGATGCGATGGCTATCAAGATGCAGGGAAACGCAAGTATGGGTGCAAATATTCCTGTGGCGGCTCCGAATCTTTGTTTTCCAGTGTTTCTATATTCAGGCAACCCTTGATTCCTCAGCAACTTAAATGGCGATAACTTGCTTTAAGAATTTGCGTCCTCAGGAACAAGCCGCCTCAACGTCTGCGGTAAACGAGCAAAGAAGCAAAGTCTGCTGGCAAAAATTCTTAAATCTGAATAGCGTAGAAATAGATTAGCCATGTTGATTTTTTGCCCATTTCGCGTGGATGCTTACCTGCTCGTCAGTGTGATTCTATCTCTTCAAGTGTGTGGCCTTCCATTTTTCTTGAAGCTTTTCGGCAAGATTACCATTTTCAAGAATGAAGGCTCCACGGTAGCCGCAGTTTTTGCACTGCCATAACGACCAGAGTTGAGGCATGCCCTGAGCCCAGAACACATCGAGTGAACCGCATTTCGGACAGAACTTAACTGGAAATTTGCTTTTCTTATTTTGTCTCGTTGATGTATCAGTCAACAAGCATCACTACATCCATTAATGTTTTAATATCTTTTTATTTGTTAGCTTGAGCGTATTAATTAATTTTTTATTCTCTCTCTTACCTAAGGCTCAAGGTTAAATCAGTGGTTCCTCAGAAATCTTATGTAGTAAAATCAGTATAGATTCATTGTTAAATCATGTATATTCTTCAAAAAATCCTTCGAGAGTCTGCCTTTCATCTTCCACTTTATCGATTCTTTCAGATCAGTATAGTGAAAGTAGAACATCCAAAGTAGTTAGTTCTCGTTAGCGTGCGCCACCGAGTAAAGGCTGATAGTTTTTTAATAGCTAAAACGTATAGCTTTCATGAAGTGAAAGATTGCGAAAAAAGTCCGAAGCATTTGCGATAATCTGTATAATTTTCTTCTTAGTTTTTGGTATATCCATTCTATGGCTCAATAATAATTTATTGACATGGTCATCAGGAGTTCTAGCATCTGCTACGGGGCTTCTTTCCACTTACTTTAACAAAAAAGGTTCTTAAGAAGATTTATAATTAAACTCTGGGATAAAGAAGGATGGAAAACTCGGCAAAATCTTGATTGGAGGAGAATAAAATGGTAGAAGTTGACAACAGTAAATCTTTCATGAAAAAAAATGAAAAAACTATTTCATGGATAGCTATTATTATTGGAGTGGTTTCATTGTTAGTATATGGTCTAATTGGAATAATAGCTATTATCTTAGGCTATTGGATTTTCAAACAAAAAACTTACAAAACAAACGGTGAAATTGCAATAGTTCTTGGAATTGCAGGAATTGTATTATCTCTGATATGAGGAATGTTAAATCATAACGTGCCAAACCCAGTTAAAAAATTATTGAACTTTTCCAAACGTGAGGTAGTTGGAACCTAAACGGATTAAGCGTTTCTTTTTATGCGAATATTTTAGAACCCGTTCTTTCAGAATGGTCGCTTAATAATTAAAATACCGAAAAACCTAAAACAAATCCAAGTTAATGCTATGTGAGGAAAAGGGAAAATGGGATACCCTGTATGGACACACACTTCAGACAGATACTATGCACAAATGATGCATGAAGGCGAAGAAAACAAGCTGTCGTCAGAGAATAGCGAGCTAAGAAAAGAAAATGAAGCACTCAAAGCAAGAAACAAAGAGCTCGAAGATGAAAACAAAGACCTGAAAAAATACATAGACTCTTTGAAATGCTGATGAGAAATACTTGAAAAGACAGCAACGAGCTAGAGAACTCGGAATTTGAATATTAAGATACTAATTTTTCATAAAGATAAATCTTAAATCTGCATAACGTAGAAATAGCCTAACATGACAAAAAGATTTACAGCTATCATCCTCATTGCCAATGTCATAATGGGTTTGCTTCTTTATCTTTCCAGTCAATTGGTGCTCTCAGAACTCAATGGTGCGACGCTAAGCGGATATAGTATTACCTCAATTGGCATAACGCCAACACAGGTTGGTCAAGTTATTGTTCCGATTGCGATGTCAATGGCTAACTTCCCGTTCTATGTCTTTGTCCTCTTTTTGATAGTAAATGCTTGCTTCATAATAAAACTGCTAATAAGCAAAGAAACAAAACAGAACCCTTCTTAAACCCACATAATGACATTTTGAGCTATTACAGCTAAGAGGACATCATTCATTCTTTTATTCCCTAAGTTTCTTTCTATTCTGCAAACTACATTAAACGGTTACTACAACCATTCAGGGGTTAGAAACTTCGATATTTACAAAGTACATTAAGGCGCTATAATGGTCTCGGTAAGCTAGAAACTTGGAGAGATAAGTCTTAAATCTACATAGCATAGATACAGTTTATTATGGGCGAAAAAGAAAAAGGATTCAATCCCACTTTTGAGAATGGTGGTTATTGGGAGTACTACAAAGATTTAGAACGACAATTTGAAGGCTTCTTAGAGTACGTTCCTTACTTAGAAGGAAATGAAAAAACGTATTCTTTTAGATTGGCTAATATTTTGCTCTCTATTGGAAGTCACGTGGATTCTGCTTTTAAGGAAATGTCGGGATATCCTGATTTTTTGGAAAGAGAAAGTTGTAAAGAGATTTTGAGAAGAGCAAATGACAAAGAAGGAATCATAATAAGTGGTGTTCGTGCCTTCGATGAAATATACGGGTTATCCTCAAAAGAAGTAACTTTCAAATGTCTCCCCGAAAGGATGCAGATTACTCCTTTCAAAAGGGTTAAACCTGAATGGTGGGATTGCTATAATGACGTAAAGCATGACATCAGCAATAATCTTTCAAAGGCAACTCTGAATGCTGTAAGAGATGCCCTCGCTGGAGCTTTCTTACTGAATGTTGTTCATATACCCTCTGCTTTGAGATTATATAATTATGGTGTCCTTCAAACAAGGATGACTTACCAAGGGAGTGTAGGAATATACGGTGATATAGGAACATCAATTTCAGTAATAAGAAACTCCATAATGAAAAAGGAAAAAATCACTGGGGATGTTGAGACTTCTATTTTCAAATATGATTATTACCAGTGAAAAATCTCAGTTTAAATGTTCTTGTTCTATCAAGTACCTTGAAAAGGTTACCATACATTAGAATCTATAGGTTTTCACAAAGACAAGTCTTAAATCTTCATAGCATGAAAGTGGAATTGAGGGAGAAAATGTCTTGGAAAGGCTGTATTGATAAAGTTAACGAAGCAATGTGCGAATTGATGAGATACGATGTGGAATTCATTGATGATAAAGGCTTTTCGGAATTTCTTGACCACTTAAAAGGACTTAAGGGGACTCGGTTTAGCGACCGCTACAATTCAGACTTTAGAAACTTGGATATAACTGGCTATTTTTCTGTGGGAATAAGCGACCTTCTATGCGACCGTTCAGAAAAATGCCGAGCTAATATCAGGCTAATTTCGCCTACGTTTGGGGATGCAACCAAGAAGCCAGATTATAATAACTTGACAGCGCTCAGAAAGATGCAAGATGCTGGTATTGAAATCAAAGTAAACGATATGCTTCATGCAAGACTTTTTGTTGGTTACAACCAAGAAGTATCCCTAAGTAATGATATTTTGTTATTAGGCTCATTTGATTTCAATAGAGAAGGTTTAAGCGGAGAGAAGAGAAACGCAGGAATCATAACTCGGAATCCAGACTTAGTAAAGTCTGCAAGAGAGTTCTTCGAAGGAATGTGGACAGACAGCCATTACACAAAATCGCTAAATGAAAAGTACCCACTCAAATAAAACCTAATGGAATCTTCACTTTTTTAGTGTTAAATCACCAAGTTTCTTAGTTAAATAAAATTTCTATTACTAATTAGAGCATAGACCTTAAGCAAGAAAAAACTATTAAGTTAGCTGTCATAGTAAAGACGTTGACCTTAAAATGATTGGGTTAAGAGTAAATTACAATATTGCAAGTATTGGCACTCTTAAATTCCTAATCATTGTTAGGCTATGAAGAGTTAGGCTGGGAATAATTTGGATTTAGAAAAGAAGATTGAGCTTATCTGCAGACCGCCAACAGAAGAAGTAATAACGCTGGAAGATTTGCGTAGCCTTTTGGAAACAGAAGAGCACCCTATAGCCTATAACGGTTGGGAGCCTTCTGGTCTGGCGCATTTGGGAACAGGCGTTATTTGCGCTTACAAAATGAAAGACTTCGCAGAAGCAGGTGTGCACTTTAAAGCGTATTTGTCAACGTGGCACGCATGGTTAAACAACAAGTTAGATGGCGATTTAACTCTTATCCGCAAAGCCGCTGACCTCTTTAGGCATTCCTGGCTTGCCCTCGGCGTGCCCGGTGACAAAGTTGAGTTCATTTATTCTGATGAGCTCTACAGAGACATTGACTATTGGGCTAAAACAGTCATAATCGCAAAAAACTTAACCATTGCCAGAACCACCCGAACCTTAGAGATAGCGGGAAGAAAAGAAGCTGAAGCCCATTACGTTTCAGACTACCTATACACCCCCATGCAAGTCGCAGACATTTTTCACATGAAAGTAAAAATTTGCCAGTTAGGAATGGATCAGCGAAAAGCAAACGTGGTTGCAAGGGAAATAGGCGAAAAAATCGGCTGCTGGAAACCCGTCTGCATTCACCACCATCTACTGCAAGGTTTAGAGAAGCCTAAAATTTGGCCGATTCCCGAGGGACAGGAAAAAGAAGCCGTAGCTTCAGCCAAGATGTCTAAAAGCAAGCCTCAAACATGCATATTCATCTATGACAGCCCAGACGAGATAAAGCAGAAAATGGCGAAAGCTTTCTGCCCAGAAAAAACCGTCAAATTCAACCCAGTACTAGACATCTGCAAATACATTATCTTTAGAGAAAAATCGGTCTTCAAAATCGAGCGTCCAGCAAAATTCGGAGGAAACATACAGTTCCAAAGTTTCCAAGAGCTTGAATCAGCCTATGCAGAGGGCAAACTGCATCCTCAAGACCTAAAAAACGGTGTTGCAACCGAACTTGCAGACATACTGGAGCCTGTTAGACGATACTTTGCAAATAACAAGGAAGCTAAAGACTGCTTGGAAACTGTGCGGCAAGCTAAGATTACAAGGTAAAATGTTTGTCAACAAAGCTTAAAGAGAGACAGCAAAAAATCCAGCAAATCATAACCAAATTAACAGAAGAGTCAGCAAAGGGAAACCCCATAATTGTTGAGGGCAAAAAAGACGCCCAAGCCCTTCGTGAGCTAGGCGTTAACGGCAGCATCTTGGCGGTGAAAACTGGCGGCAAATCCTTCCTTGAAGCAACCGCAGAAATAGAAAAGCTCGGCGCTCACGAAGTTATTCTTCTCTTAGACTTTGACAGAAGAGGTAAAGAAGGCACCAAACGCCTACGAGAGAGCTTGGAACGGGCAAAAATCAAAGCAAATATTAAGTTTTGGCGTGAGCTACAAGCGCTGGTTGGTCGAGAAATCCAATGCATTGAAAGCTTGACAACTTATTTGAACACCCTTCAAGAAAAAGTCATGTAATTTGGCAGCCAAGATTGGTTGTAGAATTGGTTCTTCTATCTTATGGAAGATTTCAGCAGTTACCAATGAGGAATGATGGATAGACGCACTGTTGCTATGAGAATTACTCCTAAATTGTAGTTAGGGGTATGCTTTTTGCTTGGTAATTTAACTACCAAAAAAGAGTACCCCTTTTGGTTAGCCAGCTTTTCAAACGAGCCTTTTTTACCTTTCAGGCCAGAGAATTGTTTTTATAAATCGCCAATCTCCCTATACTGTGGCGAAGTTTTATGGCTATGAATCCTGTTATAGACGCAATAAAATCAAGACGAGCAATTCGCAGTTTTGAAGATAAACCGGTTCCTGACAAGGCACTCAAAGTGTTGCTTGAGGCTGCAACTTATGCGCCTTCTGCCATCAATATTCAACCCTGGAAATTTACAATAGTCACCAATAAAGAGGAAATGAAGCGCCTCTCGGACATGGCAAAGCCTGCCTTGATTCGGTCGCTGCCTGATGTGGGTGACGAGGGCTTAGTTGGCCTAAAGCGGCGACTATCTGACCCACAGTACAATATTTTCTATAACGCACCTTTACTGATTTTTGTTTCTGGCGCTAAATCTCGTTACGCAGTTTACGACTGTTCCATGGCAGCGCAAAACATGATGCTTGCCGCCTACTCGCTGGGCATAGGAAGTTGCTGGATAGGCACTGCAGTTTCCACTGCGAATAATCCAAAGGTTAAAGCGGACCTCGGTATCCCAGAGGATCATGAAGTACATGCTGCAATCATCTTCGGCTATCCCAAAGAAATTCCTAAGGCACCTGTGAAGCGTCCGGCTCAGGTTCTCAAACGGATAGACTGAGGGGATCAGAATGGACATCAAAGGTAAAGTTGCCATTGTAACTGGAGCATCTTCAGGTATCGGATTAGCTACAGCGAAACTTCTTTCAAGCAAAGGCGCCAAGCTGGCTTTAGTCGCCCGCTCAAAAGACAAAATAGATAAGCTTGCTAAAGAACTGCCCGATGCGATTGTCATTACTGCAGATATTTCTAAGGTTGAAGATGTTAAGAACATGGTTAAGCAGGCATATGAGCACTTTGGACGGATAGATATTCTCGTTAATAATGCTGGTCGAGGATACGATGTGCCAGTCGAGAAGACGGATATTGAAATTTTCCATTACCTTTTTGATTTAGATGTTGTCGGCCCACTGGTTGCCATGAAAGAAGCTATTCCGCTTATGCGACGGCAAGGTGGAGGAACAATCGTTAACGTAAGTTCAGGAACAGCGTTGATGTACTTGCCTGATAACGGTCCATATTCAGGATTAAAACGGGCGTTAGCTCACATCAGCTTAACTGCAAGAACAGAACTCGAAAAAGACAAAATAGTTGTCAGCGTTGTTTACCCGTACATTACGCTCACTGATTTTGATAAGAACACCATCAAAGATGCTTCCCTGCAAGAACATGAAGAAACACCAGAAGCTCAGGAGGCATTTAGTAAAGCTGACCAGCCTGAGTACACAGCGCAACGGATAGTTGCGGGTATTGAAAGCGGGGAAGCTGAAATTTTCGGGCACGATTGGATGAAGAGGGCTCCACCAGCCTAAAAAGGTTGGACTTTTAAAAAAGATTTAGGGTTTCCTTGTTGCTTGCCAAAGACCCAACATGTTTCCTTCTGTGTCTTGAATATACGCTGTGCTTCCTATGTTAGGGACTGCCATTTTGCCCATGACGAGATTGCCGCCTAAACGGGTTGGCTGCCCATTAATTTGGATAAGGTTGCAACGAGCACTTCAATGCGTTCACTTGTCCTGCCATAATCTGCCACTGATGTAATCGTGGTCACAGGAGTTTCTGCTGCAATGGACATCTGTGTGGTCTTTTCATCTACCTTTGACAAATTTACTGTGAGCTTTGAGGAGTAGGACAAAAAGGCGCCTTTAGTTTTAATCTTAACGTAATGTGTCTCCTCGTTTGCTTCTTGTATTGTCCATTCAAGCTTAGCAACTGCTTTTGGAATAGCTTCCCAAACCGCGTTAAGCGGGTATGAAACTTCAAGTTTCTCTTTTGCTTCTCGCAAGTAAGCCATTTTTTGTTACCTTAATCTTTTAGGTATTATCCTTTATTAAAAGCGCATGGTAACACTTTGAATCCTTTAAAGGGAAAAATCGAACAAATGCAAGTTGATCCGCTAATTTTATTTTTTCATTAGCTCCATAAGTTTTGGCATTAATTCGCAACCACGATTTAAAGTGCCTAAGCTTCCTTTCGCGCATTCTTTCTCCGAGAACTTTACTGCTTTGCCGCCGTCTAATTTGTCTCCTGAAATTAATACGGGAACTGGCGTATCGCTGTGCACTTTTAATGAGCAAGGCGTCGCATGGTCAGCCGTTATGCAGATAAGGTTGTCTTTTAGAGAAATCTGCTTCAGCAATGGCCCGAAGAAGTACTTGTCGATGGCTGAGATAATCTGCATTTTTAAGATGCAGTTGCCGTCGTGTCCTGGTTCGTCTGGGCCTTTAAGGTGAATGTAGAAACAATCATGCTTGGGCAGCACATCCAGCAGGGCTTTGACTCTTAATTCGCAGTCTTTTTGGAGGTTGCCTGAAGGCGGCGGCAAAAGCGTGGAGTCCATGCCTGCCAACTGTGCGATGCCCCGTTCACCATGCATATCTGCCAAGGCTGCGAAGTTCACGTGGTAATGCTTGTTTATGTTGTAGAATTTTGGAAGGAGGTGTCCTGCATCTCGGGTTAAGACAAGGTTTGCCTTAAGCTTGCCCTCAGCCGCACGTTTTATGTTTATGGGGTGATTTTCCCACAGTTTGTGGGTTTTATCGATGAACTCATTTACTAGTGTCGCGGAGACTTTTGCTTCCTGTGTGTTGTCGGTTGGTTCGCAGGTTTTTAGCACCATTTCAACGTTAGTCTGTGCCACGCCGATGCCGTTAACTATTGTGTAGGCTGGGTCACTGTTTGTTATGTTGCTTGAAAGAGGCTTCCCATTGCTCTTTATTAATAGGACTGCCCTGTGCCCCATTGTGTTTTTGAACTCAAATGTGGCAGGGTAAGATTCCAGCTTTACTTGTTCGTTAGCTGCCTTGCTCAGCTCAGTGGCTTCATCGGTGGTTAAAGTTCTTGCCACTCGGCGGTCAATTATGGTTTTTCCTTGGCCTAAAGTTGCAAAGTTGCATCTTAACGCTAAATCGCCATCCTTCATTTCTAAGCCTGCACCAGCGGCTTCGATAACGCCTCTGCCAGTGCTGTACTTGAAAGGGTCATAACCTAAAAGTGAAATAACAGCCACATCGCTCTCGGGTGCAACACCTTTCTTTACCGAGTACATCAGACCAGTTTTTCCGTTTCTGGCGAGAGCATCCATATTTGGAGTTTCAGCTGCTTCCAGGGGTGTTTTGTTGCCTAAAGCTTTGATTGGTAAATCTCCCATGCCGTCTATTGCAACGTAAATTAACTTCAAACTGGTTTTTCCTCCTTTAAGGGTGAGATAGCTCGGTTGTTTAAGCTTTATTATTTTTTTGATTGCTAACCTGTTTTTTCAAAGAAAGAAATCGTCTAATCTCGTCTTAAGTAGCTTGCGGGGTTCCTGCATTTAGCAATGAGAACTGCTTATCTTTAGGAACTCAAGCAGGGCATCTCAAGAAATTGACTTGTAAACTTAATTTAAAACAGACGGATAAGGTTTTCTAGAAATACAAAGAAAAATGGAAATAACGAAAGTTGATTGGAAATATTTTCGGAAATTTTAATATGTTAGATTAAAGCTATGAGACCCAAACTCAGAGGACCCCCATCTGAGGAAATCCTGAGGCAGCTGAGGAACAAACGAATTGTTTAAACTCTATCTTGATAAAGTGTAATTCTGAAACGCTACATAACTGAACCAGGAACGCCCCGCCAAGTTTTCTTCTTCAAAACCAGTATTATGCAAGCAGTCTAACAGGATTCCAAGAACAACACCAGTTGAAAACAAAGCGCTGTTGTTCTTCTAACAACTAAAAATACTATTGCTTGTTCCGCTCGGTCCCAACCATAACTGTGCTGTATCCCTTCTCACTTAACCGCTCTAAAGCCAAGAGCAAAGCACCCGAATCATCATCTACTGAAGACATCACAGTTATCACCGCAGGACGCCGCCTCTCTTCTTCATTTTTTGTCTAACTTTTCGGCTGGGTGTTAAAGATAGCCATTAGTTTTTCTATCAGAGTTAGGAAGGTGTTTACTAGTTTGCCTAGTGGTCCCAAGCTGCTGGTCATTTCTCGCAGGTTAAATATGTCGCTTCTGCTGAGGGTTCTTGTCAGAACTGTCATCACTATGAAGGACGTCAGGAAGATTGCTACGCCGATTATTAGCTGGATGAGACTTGCAAGGGGTAATTTAACTACGAAGTAGGAGAGGAGGGCGGCTACAGCGGAAGAGAGGATGATTTTTCCTGACGCAACCCAATTGATAGTGGTGTTGTAACGCTTTTTTACAAAGATTAAACCAATAATGATGCTTGGAACACCATCGAAGATTAAGGTGATGAGCATGCCTAGTACGCCGTATCTTGAAATCGTTATTAGCCCCAACGGTACGCCCATGGCTACGGTAACTAAAGCAAGTGTTAGCTTGATGGAGGCTTGCTCTTGGCTGTTGATTAAATTGTTTGTGCTGTACATGCCAAAGGCCAAGAATACGTAGTTGATGACCAGCAGTGAAAGGTCAAATGGTGCTTGAGAATAACTGTGCCCAAATATAGTTGAAACGCCGGGTCCTGCAAGCGCCATCATCATTGCTATGACAGGCATAACCAGCAGAGTCGAATATTTTACTGAGGATTGATAGACATTTTCAAGCGTTGTTTGCTCCGTTTCACCGTTAAGTTTAGAGAACGCTGGAAACAGCATAGTATTAATCGGCGTGGCAACAAACGTTATTAAAACAAGAAAGTTTGAGGCCAAATTGTAATTACCGATAAGAGCATTATTAGCAACATAAATAGCCAACAGAAAAGAGTAAAACTGAGTAAGAAAACCCCCAATAATATCGCCAAACGATAAAGGCAACCCAAATCTAAGAAGCACTTTCACGTTGTTTAAGAGATCTAGTTTGTTAGAGACTAAACCAGGCAAGCTTCTGTAGATTGTCCACACAAGAAAGATTCCTATTACTGCAGTGATTAGATAGGCAACTGTGTACCCCATGACAGCGCCATACAGGCTTAAACCAACCAAAACCAGTGCAGGCGCTAGGACCGTTTTGATGATTGATAGGCTTACAACCATAACGCTGTTGAGATGCATTTTCTCCACGCCAGTGAAGGCGGCAGTTGCAGTGTTTACAAGAGCTTGCCCCAAAATAATGAAGGAAACCGCTTGAATTAGTGGAGCAATAAAGGGACGCTGAAAAACATTTGTAGCCAAATATGGCGAAAGCAAAAGACAGAAAAGCGAAAGCGCCAAGCCTAACAACGTTTTGAAGATAAACCCAGACAGAAAGACGCTTCTTATTTGTGCAGCCTTGTTTTCAGTGTTGAGCCGTGCGGAGTAACGAGTAACCGCGTAATTTACTCCTAAATCCTGAAATAACCCGATGAGCGTTGGCGCCGTTAAAACCACAGCGTAGAGGCCATAATTGTTTTCTCCCAACAACAAAGCAAGGATGATTGAGCCGACTGCGGAAATGATTGTGGAAGCTAACAGCCCCCACATAACATGAAAACCGCCCCTGACAGAAGCCTTAGCCATATCAGCAGCTTTACTCATCAAATCATCCTAACGCTAAAATAACTTTAAGACCACAAAAACCAGCCACTTATCAGTTTTGGTTAAAATAATCAAAAACAACCATAAGCAGCCCCACCCTTTTCACGCAACTGCTCCAAAGCCAACAATAAAGCGTCAGAACCACAACCCATTGGAGTGATCTTGTCAAAACCGCAGCTTCTTGAGCTGATACCAGCGCTATACGAAAACTTTACTTCCATAACCACACTAACTAACCTGCAGGTGTAACATAGTGCCTGAAACAATAATTGAAGCACCGCAGATAACAGTTGAAGAATACGAAAAGTACAGAGGAAAAAACGTAGCAATATACAAAAACAAAATAATAGGTGACAACAAAACCTCAAGCGAAGCACTAAACAAAGCTTTGAAGAAATGTCCAGAGCTTAAGCCTGAACAAATAGTAATCGACTACATTCAACTAGCGGACGTACTCGTACTTTGACACGGTACGTATTCAAATACGCACCTGAACCTATCGGGTCAGGAATAATCAACCGACCAAAAGCTACAGTTCTTCTTTGCTCAACAAGAAAAGAATGGTATGCCTTCCGTGTCTACATAGACAGCGGAGCAGACATGTCATTATTCACAAGAAACGATGCGGAACTCTTAGGGCTCAACCTCTACCAAGGCGAATACCGACCAATAATCGGAATAGGAAAAACACTCATCCCAGCCTATACACATACAATCAAAATGAAAATAGGCGACACAGCCATAGATGTCAAATCAGCAACAATAATCCCACTTGCCAGTCCAGAAACTCCTTAACAATCAACTGCCCAAGCATGTAGGAGTGTTTCCAATCCAAACCCCTCAACCTATCACCAAACTGATAGGGCGGCTACCGTGAAACTCAACTCCGCGCTTAGCCGTTCTTGGCGATGACCATGGAATAGCGACTGCCGTGCCAGCGCCAGGCGAAGGCTGCTCAAGATCTTGTCATGTTAAAACTTAACCCAAAACACAGTAAATCCGCAAGAGAGCTGCAAGGTGTCTAAAAAAGGTGTCTAAAAAAAACGGCTTAACGATTCTGGATGAAGCTTTGTGCCCAAGAACCTGCCTACGTATGCTCTTCAGTGTATCTGCAAAGTGTATCTACAAAACGTATTGACATTTACCCTCCCGGTAGGTACCTGTGCGCACACACATTAAAGCTAACCCACTTGCGAATCCACTGAAGTTAAGTAAATAAAAACTAAAGTTTGATGCTAATGACGGAGTTACCATTATGAGTATGTCAAAAGCCCAAAAAAGTTCACGTTAACGAAAAAGAAGCATGATATTTTGGTCAGCTCCCATGATAGCCAAAAAAACTAACATATACTTATACTCCAAAAAATTAAGAAGCTTTTTTCTTTTTAGATTCGAAGCAAAACATTTTCTGTGTACCTGCGTATTATTTCCGCGAAGTTATTGATTGTTTCTGGCGTGTAAGGCTTGAGAGCTTGGAATCTCTTATCCAGCGTATCCTGCGGGATAAATTGTTGGAGTGCATGGTTTTTTGAGCCTTTTACCAGTTCGCCAATGCACGTGGCATCTTGGGCAGTGACTATTTCTGGCACCACGGTTGTCCTGAACTCGTAGGGCACCTTGCCTGTCTTTAGGATTTCCATGGTTCGTATAAGCCCAGATGTGTCTTCAGCGCCGAGCAACTTGTATTTTTCTCTGCAGGTTTTTACGTCCATAGCTACGTAATCTACGCTGCCAAGGCATTCCTCGAGCACTTCTGGATAGAAACCGTTCGTGTCCAATTTAACCATGAAGCCCCGATCCTTAAGTTTAGCGAGGAATTTCGGCAACTCCTTGTGCATGCATGGTTCTCCGCCAGTTACCACAACAGCGTCAATGTATTTTTTGCGGCTTTCCAAGATTTCTAATGCAGCGGCTTCCTGCAGAAACGGCGGCTGCGGATCTACAGCTATGCGCCAGTTATGGCAGAACGGGCAACGCAGGTTGCAGCCTGGAGTGAACAGCACGCTGGCTACTTTATCGGGGTAGTCGAGAAGGCTTGTTTTTTGTATTCCACTAAACTTCATTTTTACATTTCCTCTTAAGCTGTTAAGGGTGCTGAAGTCACTATGGTTGATCGGTCGAAGGTTTTGCGTATGGCGAATTCTGCTTGTTTTCCGTCGTTCCATTGGTCAACTGGCCGTAGGTAGCCGACTACTCGTGAGTAGACTTCGCAGTTTGCTCCGCAGGTTGGGCAAAGTTTGTGTTCGCCGTTTGTGTAGCCGTGGGTTGGGCAAACACTGAAAGTCGGCGTTAGCGTGAAGTAGGGCAGCTTTGAGTTCCAAGCTACTTTTTTGATTAATTCGGCAGCAGATTTCCAAGAGTTAAGCCTCTCACCAAGGAAAATGTGAAACACGGTACCTCCAGTGTAGAGCGTCTGCAAAGTTTCCTGATGCTCCAGCGCTTCGAAGAGGTCGCCTGCAAAGTCAACAGGTAGCTGGGAAGAATTTGTGTAGAATGGTTCTGCATGGTCTGCGATTACTTGTTTTTGGTTAGCGAATATAATGTCTTTGTATCGGCGTTTGTCTATGCGGGCAAGCCTGTAAGATGTGCCTTCAGCAGGGGTTGCTTCGAGATTGTAGATGTTGCCTGTTTCCTCTTGATAATCTGCTAAATGGTTCCGCATGAAAGTTAACATTTTAACGGCGAAAGCTTGTCCATCGCGCGACGCAATATTTTGCCCTAGCAAGTTTATGATTGCTTCATTCATGCCCACTATGCCTATTGTGGAAAAGTGGTTCTTCCAATACTTGCCATAGCCTTCTTTCACATGATGCAGGTAACGCCTTGAATACGGGTATAAACCGTTATCTGTAAACGCTTCAAGCACTTTACGCTTAATTTCCAAACTTGATTTTGCAACTTCCATCAGGTTTTCTAAACGCTTAAAGAATTCGTCCTCATCCTTGGATAAGTAGCCGATTCTTGGAATGTTCAAGGTAACAACGCCTATGCTGCCTGTTAATGGGTTGGCGCCGAAGAATCCGCCGCCCCGCTTGCGTAACTCGCGGTTGTCTATTCTTAGGCGGCAGCACATACTGCGCACATCTTCAGGTTTCATGTCACTGTTAACAAAGTTCGAGAAGTACGGCACACCATACTTGGCAGTTACCTCGAAGAGGGCTTGGGCTACAGGTGAATCCCAATTGAAATCTTTAGTTATATTGTACGTGGGAATCGGGAAAGTGAAAACTCTGCCTTTCGAATCGCCTTGCCGCATGACTTCTGCGAAGGCTAAATTGAACATTTCCATTTCCTTAGTCATGTCGCCGTATGTATCTTGGGTTACCTTTCCATTGAAAAGAACCGCCTCGTTCTTCATGAAGTCGGGCACAGTCAAATCTAGGGTTAAATTGGTAAAGGGTGTCTGGAAACCCACACGGGTCGGCACGTTCATGTTGAAGAAGAATTCCTGAAGCGCCTGTTCAACATCCCTCTGTGTCAGTTTATCGTATCGTATGAATGGAGCAAGGTAAGTGTCAAAGTTGCTAAACGCCTGTGCTCCTGCTGCTTCACCCTGCAACGTATAGAAAAAGTTCACAACCTGACCCAACGCTGTGCGAAAATGTTTTGCTGGTTTGCTCTCAATTTTACCTGGTACACCGCCGAATCCTGAAAGCAGTAGCTCGCTTACGTCCCAGCCGACACAGTATGCTCCTAGTACGCCTAAATCGTGAATATGCATGTCGCCTGAAAAGTGTGCGTCAGCAATATTTTGGGGGTAAATCCTTGATATCCAGTACTTAGCTATTACAGTGGATGATAGATAATTGTTCAATCCCTGCAGGGAATAGCTCATGTTGCTGTTTTCTTTAACCCGCCAGTCCTCAACCTCAAGGTACTGGTCCACCATGTCTGAGGAGCTCAACAATGCTGCTAACTCACGCATGTCAGTATGCTGTTTTCTATAGAGAATGTACGCTTTCGCCGTCTGTGCATGGCCATTTTCAATCAAGCGTTTTTCAACGACATCTTGGATTTCCTCAACCGTGGGCACTCCGTCATCGCCGTAAGTTTTTTGCAGTTCAGCCACTACTTCGTCGCTTAAGCGTTTCGCTAGCTCTTTGTCTGTTCCGCCTACTGCTTTAGCGGCTTTCCAAATGGCGTTTGTTATACGTTCTTGGTCGAAGGATTCTAATTTACTATCACGTTTTAATACAAACTTCATTTTTTCACCTCAAGGAGTAACCGCCTGAAGTCCTCAGGCTCTTCAAACTTCTTGTAAACTGAAGCAAACCGAATGTACGCTATGCGGTCGACGTTTTTTAGGTGCTTCATGACCAAATCCCCGATTTCTTGGGATGAGACTTCTTCAGTGCCTTTAAGCATAACGTCCTGCCGCACTTGATCTGCTAACTCGTTGATTTGAGTCATGGTTACAGGCCTTTTCTCGCATGCCTTCTGCAAACCACGGATTATCTTGTTAACGTCGAAGCGTTCAAGCCTGCCATCCTTTTTTCTCACCATAAGCTCTACGGTTTCCACATACTCGTAGGTCGTGAAGCGTCTTCCGCAACTGCTGCATTCTCTGCGCCTGCGCGTAGTATTCTCTGGAGAATCGCGCGTTTCCAAGGTTTTGGAATTTTCAGAGTTGCAGTAGGGACATCTCATAGGTTAACATACTCATGCTTTGTTATATGTGTAGTGTCAACAAGCCATTCTATACACTACATTTAGCGCATATATAAGTTGTTTCCACATTAAATTGGAAATATAGCCTATAAAGACAACAATAGTTCCATAGAAAATAAACAAAAAAGGCAAAATAAAATAATCCAGAAAAGCCTTTTTTCCCCAAAAAAACCCATTTTAGCGTAAATACTAGTTTGGATTAAGGCTTGCGCAAAAATATAATTAAAATAAGACGCTCATCCCTGTTTATTTCTAGTCCAGCTTGGCTAACTCCAAAAAAATAAGGTGCAAAATATGCGGGGGCCAAATGCTACTGTTCCGACGAAGCCGAAATAAAGCCTAAAGCACTTTTTTTCATGGACATATATCGATTGTGGAAATAGCGATTTATAAGCAGTAAATTGATACTTAAGGAATTGAGAAAGGAGAGACTTCTTACGCCTCTTTTATGAGACAACTACTTTTTTAGCTTGTTTTTAAATCATCCAGAAACTCGCTTAAATCAACATTGGATACGTTGTTTTCGTCTTTAAGCTGTTGCTTAGCAGGCGGGTTTTGCATGTAAAACGGTATTCGCTCGGTTAAGCGGTCTTGAAAAGTTGGTTCTAACTCGTTCTTGTAGAAGACGCCAATAGGGATTCTGTCACCCCACTCCTGTGCCTTTTCCATGCCGGCAGCTTTCTTTTTGAAGTCTTCGCTGCATTCATGCACGATAGGGTCAAAGCCCATATCTTCAAGTTTATAGAGTCTGGATTGTGGCTTGCCTGTTTTCGGGTCTTTTCTGTCTTCTCCACCGTACCATTCTTTAGTGTTAATGTCATTGTATGTGGGACAAGGCTGCAAGCAATCGATCAATGCTAAGCCCTTATGCTGAATTCCCTGCTTTATGATGTTTTTCATGTGCATGACATCGAAACTGTACGCTCTAGCAACGAATGTGTAGCCTGCAGTAATTGCCAAGGCAACTGGGTTAATTGCTTGGTTAATGTTGGGTTTAGGAAGCGACTTAGTTTGCACCCCAAGCTGAAGCGTCGGTGAAGCCTGTCCTTTAGTTAAGCCGTAAACTCCATTATTGTATAGTAGGTAGGTCATGTCAATGTTTCTTCGTCCAGCGTTAACAAAATGTCCTGCACCTATACCGAGACCATCGCCGTCCCCACCTACGCCGATTACCTCCAAGTCTGGGTTCGCAATCTTTATTCCCATCGCAAAAGGCAATAGCCTTCCATGCAGCGTGTGAACACCGTTAGCTTTTATGAAGTGGGGAGTTTTTCCCGAATTGCCTATGCCTGAAACCACCACTACTTTGTGAGGTTCGAGTCCAAGCTCTGCCAATGCCATCTGTAGTGCGCTTAAGATTCCAAAGTCGCCGCAGCCTGGGCACCAGTCGACGTAGACGTTGGTTTTGTAGTCTGAGGGTTTAAGAGCCAAGCATTAACACCTGCCTTTCTGGCGCTTTATCCGTTAATATTGCTTTGATTGCTTGGTATACTTCGGTCGTCATCATTGGTCTGCCAGTGTATTTGAGGACGTAAAAGTTGGGTTTGATGCTTGTATACTGAGTTATTATGCCGCCAAGCTGAGCAGTGATGTTATCTTCTATGTCTATTATTCGTTTTTTGCCTTGAAGCATTTGCTTTAGGTAGGCAGAGGGAAGCGGATGAATCATTCGCACTTGAATAAAGCCTAAGCTCAAGCCTTCATCTTTTAGCTGATTGAGCGCTTCGATTATGGCGCCTTTAGGTGAACCCCAACTGACCACTATGTTTTCTGAGTCTTTATCTCCAAAAAAGTTAACTTTCATTTCCAATGGCACTTCCTTATCAACTAAATCTAGCTTCCCAATTCTTTTTTCCATCATTTGCCTTCTGATAATGGGTTCCTCGTTTATGTTGCCACTCTCATTATGCTCATCGCCGGTACACCATTGCACGGCGTTTTTTGTACCCAGAAAAGCTCTGGGAGAAACTCCTGTTTCAGTAAACCGAAAACGCTTGTACTCTTTGCCTTCAAGTTCTTTCTCGCCAACTATTTCGCCGCGGTCAATCTTGACACTGGTGTAGTCAAAGACTGGGTAAGTTTGTGAGCAGTTAGCCATACCTTTATCAAGCAAGTGAATGACGGGCATCTGGTATTTCTCGGCTAAATTAAAAACTTCCGCAGCGTCAAAGAAGCATTCCCTAATATCTCCTGATGCAAGGATTATTCTTGCAAATTCTCCATGAGCAGCATGCATGGCAAAGCGCAAATCTTGCTGACTATGCCGTGTTGGCTGGCCAGTTGCGGGGCCACCTCGCTGGTAGAGTGTTATTACCAAGGGCACCTCGTTGTTTCCTGCCCAACCTAAGCCTTCAGCCATAAGAGAGAATCCTGGTCCTGACGTGCTTGTTGCTGCTCTTGCACCTGCTAAGCAAGCGCCTGAAGCAGAATTTACAGCTGCAATTTCGTCTTCAGTTTGAAGTACGACTATTGCTTCTTCCCCTTTTCTGGTTTTGAGGATTTCGTGCGATTCCAAATATTCGCTTTCGTCAGCTGCCGGCGTGATTGGGTAGTATGTTTGTACTCTGCAGCCGCCTAATACTTTGCCCATGGCAACAGCTTGGTTTCCTGTCAGGAAAATTCGTGGCTCATTGTTGTCTAATTTTTCAATTTTGTGCTTGAAATTGTTTACGTTAAAGGTTTTTTCAGCGTAGTCGTAAGCGTAGTCTACGGCTGTAACGTTCATGTCGGCGATTTTTTCGTGGAAAGTGGCTTTGATTGCGTCTTCTACGAGTTTTTTGTCGTATTTGAAAAGAGCAAACGATACTCCTATTGCGAGAACATTTATCATTTTTGAGAGCATGCTGACTTTTTCTATTTTGACTGCTTTGCCAATTTGCTCAAGCAAGTCCATGTATGGAACAGGATAGATCTGAATGTTTTTCTTTTTGGCGTAATTTAGGAAGTCGCTGATTGTTTCGCCAATACTATTTTCTTTCATGAAAGCGCGAATTTGATCTTTATATTCCTCTGAGAATGTCGGTATTCCTTTTAAGACATTGACGTTTAGGTCGCGTGAATCAACTATTATGCCGCCTTCACTCACGACTTCGCCGACATGCCTCACAATGGTTTCAGCGTCAAAAGCTGCTAACAAATCTACATCGCTGATATTTGCTAAAGTTGGCTGTTTCGATACGCGCTGGTGAAAGTAGCTGTGCATGGTTTTAATGTTTGAGTGGTATTCTCTTCTGCCGAAAACGCATAATCCGCCATAGCCGCAAGCTCTGCCAAATATGGTGGAAGCTGTGTCAACGCCGCTTCCTTGTGGCCCACCTGCCATCCAGTTTATACTTTCAATTACCATTTTTGCTTTACCTTTGAATAATTTTATACAGAGTGGACGGTTTACCCGCCGCCTGCTGCTTTATCAGTGCCTATACAGCAAGTGCATTTTACGGTTTCTCCGCAGTATGGGCATACGCAATTACAATCATCGATAAAATTTCCACAGTTCATGCAACGAGGCTTATTTTTTTCTGTCACTCACTTCGCCTCTGCCATATTTATTGTTGCAGAACCATCGGAATTAAGTTTTCGGAAAAATATCCGCCTTGAAATTTCGATTTAAAAGGAAAGAGTGGATTTTGTTTTATCTTACGAAGTCGTCGAATGTCCAGAAGTGACCTTCTTCTTGAATTATTATGTCTTCGAACATGCGTCTTGTTGTTGTGTCGCCGCGTTTGAGTGTTTCAGCGATAATTTGTCGGTACAGGAATATTGCGCTACTTTCCAATGCATGATCCAATTTTAGGAAATCCATAGCTGTGTCGCCGACAACTGGTAGTGGATCTGGCTTGTATGTTGCTTCGCCTTCAAGCAAGTAAATGCGTTCGCTGATTTTTTCTAGATGATCCATTTCTTGCATGAAGATTTCCTTCAGTATCTTGCTTACTACGCCGGCTTTGTTGGTTTCAGTGATAGTTTCCAATGGTGTGTTTTTCATTCGGAGTTCAAGAAAAGCTGCTTTCTCATGCTGATTCGTATACTGGATGATCCCGGTGATTTCTGCTGCGACAGCTTTGTTTAAGAGTGTAAAGTAATCGTCTGTGTATATTTTGCGCCATTCGGGCAGTGGCACTTTGCTTGGTTCTTCTTTTTCGTCTTGGAACTTGGTGTATTCTTGGAGTTTGAATAAGTGCCCTTCTTCTTCGCCGTAGATTTTCTCGAAGAGTTCACGTGTTTCCCAATCGCCCATTTTTCCAGCGGTCTTGATGATTTGGCGGTAAAGCGTTAATGCTTCTTCTTCAGCTTTTACGCCTAGTTTAGCAAATTCGCTTATGCTGTCGCCAATGTTAGGTTTGCCTGATTTAGTTGTTGCTTGTCCACCAAGATAGTAAATGCGCTCCATTATGCTTGCGGCATGTTTCATTTCTTGGATGGCAATTTCTCTTAGGAACTTTCCAACGGCGTCATAAGTGGTTTTGTCCAGAAGAATGTTTTCAGGGATGGTTCTACGCACAAGCTTTTCCATTTTTGCATGTTGAAGTATATACTGGATTGCAACAGCAATTTCACGTTCAACTGCTCTGTTTAATAAGTCTATATAGTCGGGGGTTGTTTTAACAGCCATAAATAATCACAACTTCTACTCAGAAAGAAACAATCCACTTAGATATAAGATTTTTTATGAAAACAAATTCAGGGAAAAAATATTGGAATCAAAATAGGCTTATCAGCAAAATGATGCCTGCACTTGATTAGGTGACTTATTGCAATTATTGCAGTTTCTTGCCGCAGGACACGCAGTAAATAGCATCTGCAGTGTTTTCTATTCCACAGTAAGGGCAGTACCTTTTCTGCGTTATACTAGGCGCTGTCGTTTGCGGGGCGGAGTAGGCAAAGGTTGAGGATGAGGATGGTTTAAGAGAGTAAAACCCGAGTGCGGCAAAGATCCAAGCAATCCACAATAGCAAAACTCCTATTCCCACGATCGTTAGTACAGTGCCGATTAAGTATAGCAACCCAGCAGTCCCGAAATTGCCTACTCCTGATTTTTCCGCTAACTTGTTGAAGGCACGCATGTAAAGCACTGCACTAACTATTCCTAAAACGATAGCCACGCTTAATATGACTAAAAATGTGATTATGAACTGTGATATTAGGGGAGCAGCAGCTAATGAAGTGCTTACTGAAGGAAACAATCCTATTGATGTTACTGTAAGGACAAGGCTTATTGCGACTAGAACAATCGTTCCTATTATGTTTATGAGGAAACCGTACAATGCGTTCTTGAAAATGCCAGATTCATTATAATATTGTGCTAGGCGATACATCGCTATAATAAACAGGATAAATCCAATAAAACCTATGATTCCAAGCGCGATAAGTACGATTATTATAAATCCAAAAGAAAATAGAGAAAAGCCAAGAGTGGTTGGTTGTCCTCCGGTAGGAATGGCGGCAATTATGGACAAAATCAAAAGCACGACTGCTATTACCTCAATGACTGGAATGATAATGGCTATTAAGCTGGCTGTTAGGCCTAGTTTTCTGCCTGACTTAAGTGCCATAACTACCCCCTCAGCTTCTATTTTATGGCGGTTTAGGGATAAGCTTTGCGCAGGCTTAGACCCGAGCTTTTCGGCTTAAATTTGAGGTGGGGCTGTTTTGTTTTCAGTGGTTTTTCTGAATTGTTTTGTTGCGTACCAAGCTACCAGTACCGAGAGAACAGATAACGCGAAAAGTACTGCTTCAAAGATTGGGATTCCCCAGCTTTGGGCAAAGGGAACTAAGAAATCAACAAAGCCCATGGGCAGGGCAATTAGGAATAGCCTTTTTTTGTGGAGGTAAGCAGCCATGAAGCAGAGGTAACCCCAAGCGGAATGAAATAAAATCGAAGAAATACGTTCAAGGGTACCTGAAGCCACTGATTCCAGTGCTTGTAATGCAGGTGCAAAGAGTCCTGGTGCATTTTTATTTAGTTGGTCGTAGACTGTTTGGGCAAGCGGTGTGTTTGTTGAGAGAATGCTGTAGTAGGCAACTAAGCTGATTAGCGAAAGAATGCCTAGTAAGGCGGCGTTTTCCCAGAAAGCTAGTCCTGCGCCGTAAGCTTCAGCGTCTTTTCTTTCAAGCATACTATGTGAAACCACATACCACGCGACAACGTAAGCGAGGCCTACCTCGAAGAGTACTGTTTGGAGTCCGTAATAGACGCCTAATCCCGCGCTTTGTGAGCCAAAATAGCTAGTTACTATGGTGATTGTTGGAATTTGCACTGCCTCTTTGAGTGCGATGGCTACGGCATAGGCTACCAGAGAATAAACAAGCACCATCAGGTGAAAGCGGCGCTTAACATACCAATAAACCATGAGCGCTGAGCAGATAACGATTACGATGACTGGTTGAAGAATAAACAGGGGGTCGATATTTTGCATAGCAATCGGTTAACCGTTTTGGGCTAAAAAGCTTTTAAGTATTTAGCAAAAACTTTCTGGTCTGACGAGCGAGAGACGGCTTTGGCTTTTGGTATATCTACGACTTTTTTTTGAGTAACTTTTTCTTTTCTTCCTTGAGTGGCAAAAGGTTTTTGGTGGTTTTGTTTAAAAGTTAAGCTTTGGATTTGGGTCTTCTTTTCAATGGTTTTTCAAAGGGCTTCTTTAATGTCCTGTGTGTGTGCGCACACTACCTACCGGGTAGGTGAAGCATATACGTTTTGTCGATACATTTTGTCGATACACCGGGCATGCGTCTGATGCGTTTAAGGTTTAGTACGTGGTCTTGTCTAGTTAGTGCTCTTAGCTTTTCGTTCAGCAGGTTTCACGCCCAACTAAAGCTTACTTGCGGAACTCCTCAAAAAAGCTGAACTATCAGCGTCAAAATTTGGTTGAATCCGCTAGTTGCATTATTCGTTCTACAACTGGTGTAAAAGCCTTGATTGCTTCTTGATGAGGCAGAGATGGATGTTTACTCTTTTGGCATGTTTTATAAATCTATTCAAGCAAACTATTCGCTGGATAGTAGCAAAAGATGGCTAAGCAGGTAAATAGAGCGCCGGATTATGGTAATTGGGCTTTGAAGCGATTCATCTACATATTTGGCATATTGGGCATAGTGCTTTTAGCATTAACGTTTCTGGTTTGGGTGTTTGTAATTCCTGCCCTGCTATGCCTTGCAGTAGCCGCTTATTTTGCTTATGTACGATACCTGTTTTCGCCTAAAGGTGGAAACGTGCAAAACCAAATCCGGGATATGGTAATTTTCCATTTGGACTGGAATGGTGAAGGAAAAGTCTTGGACATAGGATGTGGAAACGGCGCCTTAACAATCAAGCTTGCCCGCAAGTTTAGCACCGCACAGGTAACTGGAATTGATTATTGGGGAAAGAGATGGGAATATTCAAAAAACACTTGTGAAGCAAACGCTAAAATTGAAGGCGTAAGCGACAGGGTGGTTTTCGAGAAAGCTAGCGCCTCAAAACTGCCCTTTGAGAGCGGATATTTCGATGCTGCAGTAAGCAATCTCGCATTCCACGAAGTCGTCGACGCTAAAGATAAACGCGAAGTGATTCGCGAGGCGTTGCGTGTGGTTAAGAAGGGTGGAAGTTTCGCTTTCCAAGACCTCTTTCTACGCAAGCAGGTATATGGTGATGTGAACGAATTAGTTGCAACCATAAAAAGTTGGGAAATTGCCAGAGTAGAATTTGTGGAAACTCGAAATGCTTCTTTTATACCTGCGGCTTTGAAGTTGCCTTTCATAGTGACAGAAATAGGCATTATTAAAGGAGAAAAATAACTGGCTGATTGCTACTTTTTCCATTCGCCTTGTGCCCATTTCGTGAAAGATGTTGGCGTTATCTTGATTATTGGTATGTCGCCTTCTTTCCAGCCGCCTTCCTCAGTTTGGTACTCGGGATACTTTTCTTTTAGAAGAGTATGCGCGTAACGGTATTCTTTGCCTTTCCACATGACGGTTGCTTCTCCTTGCACGCGGATGCCTTTGATGTTCGTCCAGTTGTTTCTGTCATAATCATCAAAGACCAATGATACCTGAGGGTTTGCCTCTAAATGCTCCAACTTGGGAGTTTCAGGGTCAGACGCTATATAGATATTTACGCCGTCAAAAACGGGCCAAACAGGCCTCACCACAGGCTCACAATCCTCGTTTACTGTAGCGAATCTACACACTGGCAACTGCTGAATAAACGCAACATCAATTTTGGATAGCTTTCCTACCATTCAAAACCTCCAAAAACGTCCATGTTTATTGTTGGTGTTGGAGGTATTTCTCTATTTCTTTTTCGGCGTTGTCTGCTTTTATGAATATTGGCACGTTCTCCATTCCCGTGGCAATGTAGCTTGATAGGAGCCATTCGCCTGGCGCAAACTCCAGCGTCTTCTCCAGTATGCCCTTGTCAATCATGAACGTTTCACTGACCAGCGCCCGGTCGTATGGTCGTGGTAGAGTGCCTACAAAGTAAGTATGCAGTTGCTGTAGCGCGTTAGTGTTCAAGTATGCGATGCGTTGTGTAGCTATGCAGACGCCTAAACCGTACTTGCGTCCCTGACGGAGCAGCGTTTCCACATGTGCGGAGCATTTGCCATCTATGCCGCCTTCCTTGCTGCTGATGAACTCTTGCGCCTCATCAAAGACTAGTAGGATTTGCGGTTTTACCATAAAACGGCGTTTTCTACGTATAAGCAAGTCCTGTGTCAAAGCTATTGCGAGCTCTTTGATGGTGTATGGGTCGCTGATTGAGATCACTACCAGGTTGGTGGTTGGTTCTTCGAGTAGTTGCCGTATGCCTTCAACCGTTAATCCCGCCGCGGCTTTGTCAGGGTTCTGCTGACGCTTCTTGAATAAGTCCAGTATTGTGCTTCGGGTTGTTGCCCAAGCGTATAGCCCTGCTTTGTCGTTAACTTTGAAAGTTTCCATGGCGTTGCGTGCGACCTCGTCAATGTGGCTGATGAAGTCTTCGCTTGCTTCTTGGTTCTCGCTCAACCCATTCTTCTCAACCCATTCACGGATCGCATCATGAATCGCATCAATGGCATTGATGTAGTGTGGGCGACCAACTGAATCTTTGCGCTGGTCATCAAGCTCTTCCATCATCTGGCCGTAGGTCGGGATTTTCTGCTTGGGCTTAGTGTAATATGAGAGTTTATCTTGGTCCATGATTGCTTGCAAGCCAGCTTTCGTTCGCAAATCACTCTCGTACTCCCGTGGCTTAACGATGGAGTTAAAGAATTGCTCTAAAGAATTGATTCTGTGCTCAAGAACCAGTTTAGCTTTCACAGTTGGGTCTGCAAGCACGTCAAGCAAGAGAAAAGCGTACTCGCAACTGATGTCAAAGATTACCACTTTAGTGCTGTCTTTCTCCGTGTGAAGCATTATACGCCTCAGCACGTTGGACATTAAGTTGCTTTTGCCGCCGCCAGTGAAGGCGAAAACTCCGAAGTGGTATCGAATTAATTTTTCGAAGTCAACATATATGGGGATTTTCGTTTTGGCTGCTTCGAACATTTTAATTGTGCCAAGCCTTGGGTCAACACGGGCATCTTCAACCGTTTTTGCTGTGTCAATACCCAATTGAGCGGCGATTTTCTGGTTGTACATGCGGTTAATCATTTCACTGTTCAAAATAAGAGTGGGACTGCCAACTATGGGGTATGAGAAGCCCTTAACAAACTCAAACGTGCAATCATCCTTAACGATTAAGTCATAGTTGATGGGTATGGCGTCAATTTGAATCATCATCGTTGACTTGTCATCGGTCTGCCAATCTGCTTCTGACTGCTCGATTATTTCAAACTGCATCGGGTAATAACCATGGTCACTGAGCCCGCGCAAGCCAAAGTGTTCAGGCCAAACACGGCTAATCTCCATAAGCGTATACCGCTCGACGCCGCTGATTGCAGGCTTAAAATTCTTAACTGCCAACAGCATGCCCTCTTCCAATAAACCCATCAGGTCTTTTTGGTACTCGATTTTGACTCGGCACTGGTAGCGTGCGCTTGTACCAGTAACTTTTGAGTCACCGCCGTCGCCGCCAGCGTAACGGGGCATAACAGCGGCTAGACGTGCGTGAAATTTGTCTTCAAAATCTGTGAAGCATTCTTTGTTAACGGTTTTCTCTTCTTGCTTGTTCAATACTTGCTCGCCTCTCACGGAAAGTGCTCATGTAAAATATGAACTTTCGCAATTTATGATTATTCAAAATCCAGATAGCTGTGGAATCTGCAACGCATTTGAATTGGCTGTAATTCCACTTCGCAATCTTGTCCGCCGCAAACAACGCTTTATTGTGGCCAAAAGCCTCTGGGATATTCGACGGCGCCATGGCTACAAGCATGCTCATGACCATGTTCTGCATCTTGTTGGGTACCGACTTGTCCTTGTAGAGCAAGACTTCCACGGGTTCTCTTGTGCCATCACTCATCTCATTGCACAAAGCCAAACGGCACTCAGGCTTCTGGTCAAACTCTGCGTAAGCTAAACGGTCAATCAATAACACGTTGCTCCGCAGTAGCGGGTCAGATTTTGCTTGGCTAAGTTGCACATAAGTCTTCAAAAAAGCCTTCTCTAAACCAATCTTATTCTTAATAAGACCCGAAACATAGCCCTGTCCCCTGTTCGCATCAGGCTTCATGGTTCTAAAAGCGGAATCATACTCTATCAGGCTCCAGGGCGGCGACACTTTGTCTGGGTTAAAAATGCTTGCTGATTGAAGGATCATGCGGTCAGTGTTTGGAAGCGCTGCCAACGCCTCGTTTTCCACTGAGGCTTTCAGCAAGCCTTCATTTTGCATTATTGGAACAAGTTGGCGCTTGAAATCCCTAGCTGACGTGTCCTTAGTGATGCCTACGAGAAGGATGCGTTTTCTCCAGCATTCTTCCATTAGCATTTGTAAAGTGAAAAGCGTTAAAAAGGCAATATCCAGGGTGGTTAGCCAGTGCTCTTTGCCGTTTTTGATTATTTTCATGCTGCTGGGTGTTTCTGCTGTGGGGTTTTTTGTTGAAAAGAGTTGGTCGCCAACTTCGATGGTTAAATTTTTTGTGCGTTCCCAATTATCAATGTACTGCTGGTTTAAAGCGTAGATGTCCTGTATGTCTGTTAGGATGCGTTTTTTAACTAAGCTTGATAAGGCTTTTTCGACTCTTCTTTTACGTTTATCATCCGTTATCCCTAAGGCTTCGCAGATTTGCATTTGGGTTAAAGTTTTGTTTTCTTTAGATAGGCAAGTTATAGCATGACGCAGGTAATCTGCCCGTGGAGCAGGCAAACCCAAAGCCTTATTCCAAACGTGATGCCGCGCTATGGCTAAATCGTTCCTATCAAATTGCCTTCCATCGCTAACATAGCCGACAAGTGCGCTTTTCGCATCCCAAAAATCCGTTTTCCTAGTTTCGTACAGGAGACTTGCACGTTCCGTGGATAAGCTTCTATCCATTAAAAGTATCCTAATGTTCTGGGCTGGGTCAACGGCAAGCTTGTAGGCTAAATAGTACTCTGAAAAAGTCATAATTGCGTTAGCTATCAGCGAGTTATTGGCTATTTCCTCATCTGTAGCCGGCTTTGACGGGTCAACCTCGCCGGGCTGGTCTTGCGCTGCAAACGAGTGGTCAACATCTGTGATTTCGTTTACGTAGATTGGAACAACGCTGGATATGCCTAAGTTCTGCTGAATAGTTTTAGCGTCATACTCAACTTCAGGCTGCGCTGTTTCCTGGAATTTTATGGTGCCTGTTGCTGCGTAAGCGCCGCCGAAAAAAATAACCATATCAAACAGCGGTCTCGAATACATGGTGCCGTCAATACCCGCAAAGCGAACCTTGTCAGAACCGAAGAATTCTTTAGCTGTTTCCCAGGCCTCCTTCGGGTTGAAGCCTGACTTTATCAGGTTCACAAGCAAACCATCATAAGCGTCTTTCAGGATTGAGAATCGCTGTTCATAATCGGTGACTTGTTTGGTTGCGCCCTGCCTAAGATTGTCGCATGTATGTTTCATTGTGTCGCTAAGCGAAGGCGCAGTCACTTCTCTTCCTCCTTTAATGCAGATTAATTGTTTGGCGCTAATAAAAAGCGTTATTGACACTTAAACTTCAAAATCACAGTAAAAAAGAGACTTTGTTATAGGCTGATTGATACTGGTTCTGTTGAAAGGCTCCTGAAAAGAAGGGTAGCCTCTTTTTGTTTAGTATTTTAACAGTTAAAAAGTATACCCCTCCCCCCGGGTTGAGCGAGCCCAGCATCAGAGAGTGTCATCCTGTTAATGCTTTAAATGGTGTGATTTGCAGTTTTCAGGATACAGAAAGCAAAAATATCCGAGCGCCACAATCTACAATATAACATAGACTTTGCAGTTCCAAAATTATAATTGTGGCCTGTGCGGGATTGCCCTAGCCTGGTAGGGGGCAGGCCTGCTAAGTCTGTGGTCGAAAGGCCGCGTGGGTTCAAATCCCACATCCCGCGCCACTACTTTAGTAAATTATAACCATGTGCAGGATTTTATTCGGTCTATTGCACCGAAGAACAAATAAAAACAACTGTCCTATTATTGGACTGTGAGTAAAATGCAAATCCGTAAGCTCAGCATTAAAAATTTCAAATCCATAAGGGAAGTTAACGTTGAGTGCAGAAAAATTAACCTATTTATCGGACAGCCTAATAGTGGGAAATCAAATTTGCTTGAAGCAATAGGCTTGGCTTCCTTCATGGGATATGGAAATTATAATAATCTCGCTGATTTTGTGCGCTTTGAAAATATGAGAGATTTATTCTATGACCATTTGTTGGATCAGCCAGTAACTGTAGAATTTGGGTTTGGAAATCTTCGGATTGAATTTAAAAACGGTATATTCGCGGGGACTTATTTTCAAGCTGATCCTGCTAGTGCCAGCCGGAAGGAAGTTTTTTCTGGTGATTATACTAAAGTGACGTCATTTACAAAAGAAAACAGGTTGAAAGATTTCAAATTTTACAGATTTCAACACTTGAAACAATTCGCAAATCAACAGTCAGAATTTCTTCAGCCACCTTGTGGAGATAACTTGTTGTCAATAATACTGACGAATAAGCATAGTAGGCAGATAGTTAAGGATATTTTTGAAAAGTTTGGGTACAGAATTAACCTGAGACCCGAAGAGGGCAAGATTGACATAGCTAAAGAATTAGAGGATGTGCTAGTTTCTTTTCCTTATTCAATTTCTTCAGACACCCTCCAGAGGCTGGTTTTTTACATCACAGCAATCCAATCTAACCGAGATTCAGTGATTACATTCGAAGAACCTGAAGCCCATGCTTTTCCCTACTACACAAAATACCTCGCCGAAAGAATAGCTCTCAGCGAGCAAAATAATCAATATTTCATAGCAACACACAACCCGTACCTCCTTACCTCAATTTTAGAAAAGGCCAACAAGGATGACATAGCCATATTCGTCACTGAATTGAAGGATTACCAAACGAAAGTGGTTCCATTGAGCGATGAAAAGAAAAAGGAAATACTTGAAATGGGATCAGACGTGTTCTTGAATCTCGAAAAACTGACTTATCAAAATGAAGCCGTATCGGAAGCCGTTCAGCGGGATTGAAGAGCATGTATAGGGTTGAATGTGATCCAGACGTTGCATTGGTTAGCTCGCTAACTTCAGTGCCACAAAGAAGGATTATGCATCATCAAGGCAAAAATGAACTACTGCGAAAATTATTAAAACAAAAAGATTCTGTGGGGCTTATTGACAAAGATCCTTCAAGCATTCAACCTACCCTTTACTTACAACGCTTTCAAGTGCTTAGCTACTCTGATAGCGACGGAATTGAAATCCTGCACCATAACCAGGGGCATAACCGGCTTATAGTTCTCTACCCTAGACTTGAGGAATGGATAATAGAATCGACAAGAAAAGCAAACGTAAGCCTCAGAAACTACAACCTTCCAACGTCTGGAAACGAACTCCATGAAGTGATAAATTTCAAGATTAATCGTTTTGAAGAGTTGCTTGATGATTTAAAGCAATCCAGCGAACGAGTGAAAATATTGAAGAGGCACTTAACTGAGCCTTTTTAGCGCCATTTCTTTTGCTAAGTCTGTGGTCGAAAGGCGCGTGGGTTCAAATCCCACATCCCGCGCTTTGATGATTTTCTTGGATAGCTATCCTTGTAGAATTTTCCCGTTTATTCTCTTCTTTTTTGCGGCGATTACAGCAAATGCAGCACATGCCATAATGGCAACTAATGAAAAAGCGAGCGCTTGGTTAGGAAACTCTGGAATTGTTGGAGAAGGCACGGGTGGGGATGGTTGAGGAACCGTAATTGCACCAAAAGCGTACATGTCATAGTCGTTTGAGCCTACGTAGACAACTCCGTTGGCAACCGCAGGGGATGAATCTACAAGATTAAGGGTCCCATAAGTCCATATTGTGGTGCCCGTTGTAGCGTTCAAAGCGTACACGTTGTCGTCGTCTGAGCCAATGTAGACCACGCCGTTGGCAACCGCGGGAGAAGACTCCACCTGGTTACCTGTGTTGTAGCTCCATATTTTACTGCCTGATGCAGCGTTCAAAGCGTACACGTTGTCGTCCGTTGAACCAATGTAAACCACACCATTAGCAACGGCGGGACAAGAATCCACAGAATTGCCTGTGCCGAAGACCCATATTTCGCTGCCTGTTGCAGCGCTCAAAGCGTACACGTTGTAGTCGTCTGAGCCAATGTAGACTATGCCGTTGGCAACCGCAGGAGAGGAATCTACTTCGTCACCCGTTTCATAACTCCATATTTTGCTGCCTGTTGCGGCGTTCAAAGCGTAAACATAGTCATCTTCTGAGCCAACGTAAACCACACCATTAACAACCGCGGGAGACGAAACCACAGAACTGCCTGTGCTGTAGCTCCATATTTTGATGCCTGTTGTAGCGTTTAAAGCGTATACGTTGTTGTCGTCTGAGCCGATGTAGACTATGCCGTTGGCAACTGCGGGAGAAGACTCCACCTTGTCGCCGGTTCCATAGCTCCATATTTTGCTGCCTGTTGCGGCGTTCAAAGCGTAAACCTTGTGGTCCTCTGAGCCAATGTAGACCACGCCGTTGGCGACCGCAGGGGAAGAATCCACAGAACTGCCGGTCTTGTAACTCCAGATGTATGCACTGGTTGCAGCGTTCAAAGCGTAAACATAGTGGTCATCTGAGCCAACATAAACCACCCCGTTTATAACGGCAGGAGAAGAATAACCTATAGAATTGCCGGTCGTGTAATTCCATAGGAGTTGGTTTGTGAGTGGCGCTGTTGAAGTGGAGTAGCCTGTGTGCGTTAGGTCATGACGGAATGTGGGCCACCAGTCCACGGTAGACTGCTGCGCCTTCACGTTTGGCGCGAAAACTGAAAACATCGATAAACACAAAAGCCCTATAATGATCACGCTTAATATTCCCTTCATTTGCGTCAATCCTCAAGAAATTCACAGTTAACTTACTTACGTAAAAATGAAGCTTTTAAAATTTTCTATTTAGAAAACGCGAGTTGCCGCCAGGTTCGCCTAGCGCGGCGCGCATGGTGTCCCAAATTTAATAACGAAGATATTGAAGAAATAGCAGACAGCTTTTTGCTTGATTGCGGGTGCGGTCTAATCGTCTGCTTTGAAGTACCCGAACTGGTAATTTAGGATGAACTTGCTGTTGCCGTTAATCCGCCGCCTGACGTACTGGTTGTAAGAGAAACTTTACCAGTGAATCCGTCTAACGCTGTTATCGTCGAGGTTCCCTGCGAGTCGCTTCTAATGCTCATGCTATTCGGCGACGTGGAAATGGAGAAGTCAGGCCCCAACTAATTGGACTATTACACTTAGCCCGACTTCACTTACCGTGCGCGCATAAGTGTTCATTAATTGTTTTTAGGCTGATTTCTTCTAATGAAGCTTGTTCTTGGTTTAGTTAAGTTTTTAGAGATGAGAATGTCAATGGATAGCTGAAACAAGCCTTAATGGAGGTGATAAACCGTTTTGGACGGTTATCAACGCCTACCCGTTGACGCCCTCAAACTGTTATTATCCGAGATTGATATAAGCATAACTGTGAAGCAGGTCGAGGCTAAGTATGTCAACTCTGGAAAAGGAAGACCACGCTACCCAGTGCGTTCCATGCTTCTAGTTTTGTTGTTCATGCGTTTTGAGGCCATACCATCATTGAGAAAGCTGTGCAGGAGACTAGAGAAGAGGCGTTATGCCCGGGAAATCTGCGAGTTCACTGGCGATAGGGCTCCAAAGCACAACACTTTCAGCCTCTTCATCAGCCGTGCCGGCCCAGACAGGATAGAAGGACTGTTCAGCGAGCTCAGGGACCAAGCGTTCAAAATGGGCATAGTGGACCCAGAAGCTTCTGTTAAGGTCAGCTTAGACAGCACTTTCGTGAAGGCGTATTCGAGGCGTGGGAGGAAGGGAGGCTTAAGCGACAGGAGCGCAAGAGTCGGCAAGACTGACCGCAGAAACTATGAGTTGGGCTGGAGGGTTCACACGGTCGCGTCGATGTCGGCTCTTCCATTAACCTACGTTGTTAGGGCTGCAAACGTCAACGACAAAGACGCAGTTGACCCATTGTTGAAGCAGGCTCCACGGCTGGTTAAGCGTTACGGGAAGCGCATTAGTCACGTCATAGCGGACAGGCAGTACTATTCAGCCGACGTGTTCGCGGCGGTGAGAAAGCTGGGGGCTGAACCCGTCATTCCTTACCCGTCTAACGTGAAGGATCCGCTGATAGATTTGTGGTTGACGAAGCGCTTCAAGGTTAAAGGCGATCCGAGGCTGGTGAGCCTGTATAGGCTGAGGATGACTGTTGAAAGAAGCTTCAGGGCTGGAAAGTTGGAGCTTATGATGGAGAACCTGCGTTGGAGAGGAGTAGCTAAGGTGCGGATGCACGTGGCCCTATGCTTCGCATGCATGTACGCCGTGGCAATCTTGGCTCACAGGATAGGCAGACCGGAACTTGCCAACAGCATAGCAGCCTTCACTTACTAAACGCCTAAAAACAGCTCTATTCGCGAAATTAAGCCAAAAAAGAATTAATGACCACTTATGCGCGCGCTAATAGCAACTATGATTGCTTTGTTTCTAATATTAACTCTTGCTATTCCACTCGTTCCTTTGCCTTTTGCTAGTGCGCATACTCCTCCATGGGTGGTTCCAACGTATGCCTACCTAAATGTTAGCCCTAATCCCGTAGGTGTCGGTCAAAGTACGCTGATTACCATGTGGCTTGATAAGATACCGAATACAGCAAATGATCAATATGGTGATAGATGGACATTTATAGTGACAGTTACACTACCTAGCGGAATCAACGAAACCTTAACGCCGATCACATCTGATGGTATAGGAGCTGGAATGACTACGTACGTGCCTACCACAGTCGGCAACTACACTTTCCAGATGTACTTCCCTGAATCTACATTGAAAAACGCTAATCCTCCACCAAGCGGCCCATCAACGAGCCTATACATAAATGACACTTATCTACCCAGCTATAGCCTGCCATATACGCTTGTCGTGCAGCAAGCGCCAATACAGCTTTTGCCAACAGCTCCGCTTCCAACAACCTACTGGACACGCCCAGTATATGGAACGAATATACTATGGTCCTCAATCAGCGGAAATTGGCTTGGACTTGGAGTACCACACCTATTCGGCGGAACCGGAGTATACAATGCCAGCGGAAACTTCAATCCATACACCACGGCGCCAGCCTCTGCCCACATAATGTGGACAATGCCTATATCGGAGGGAGGCCAGGTTGGAGGAGAATTTACCGGCAGCGGACTAACCGTCTACCTCTCAACCCTGTATCCAATTAAATTCGGTCCAGTAATCATGAACGGAATACTTTACTACACTCTATTTCCAGGGATGGCCACCAACGCAGTAAGTTTAAACGCCGTAGATCTAAGCACGGGTAAACTGTTATGGAGCGACAATACAACTTCAGCGCCAGACGCGAATACTATTCAAGTGCTAAGGTGCGGTCAAGTATTACAATTAGCAACCCCCAACTATCACGGATGTGTTTCGTACATTTGGACCGAGACAGGCGCTATTGCATCAGATAGTTCAGCTCCTTCCGGTACCAACGGTTTCTACGGGCCAGGCGAAGGAGTGACGTATGGGATGTATGATGCAATGACAGGAAACTGGATATTAAACATTGTCAACGCACCCATGTTGACCGATCATTCGCAATCTTGGCTTGTGGAGGATGCACAGGGGGATCTGATAGGATACTTTGTTAACTCGACCACGAATACGCTGAATATGTGGAACTCAACATTAAATGTCATAAATGGCCAATCATTTGAAAATATTCCTGGTACCGCAGGCTATGGTTGGACCTGGGCCCCTCAACAAGGAGCGACAATTCCCTTTTCAGAAGGAATACAATGGTCAGTACCGATACCCACCACCCTCAATGGTTTACCCATTCAGAATTATATGGGCATCCAATCTTTAGAAGTCACTTCAGTGCAGAGCGGTGTAGTACTTTTGCAATCTATACCAGGGGTATTTAACCAAGCATCTCCAGGTTGGACAATTGACGCAGGTTACAGTATGGCGACAGGGCAACTGCTGTGGGGCCCGGTAAACCGAACGGCTAATGAATGGAATTACTTATTTACGGGTTGTATGGGGAATGGAATCTACACTCAATTCGAGGAATCATCGCAGACATGGATAGCTTACAGCCTCACTACAGGCGTGCAGGTATGGACGTCAGCTCCAGTGCCCGCTAAGAGTCCTTATGACCATTATGGTTCCGATTCCGAAATGGCTTACGGCAACATTTACGTATGGACCCTTGGCGGAACCGTCTACTGCCTCAATGCTTCAACAGGGGTACTCAAGTGGGTGTGGAGCACTGGAAACAGCGGAATGCAAACTCCCGAGGGTGTATATCCTATTGCCGCAATACCCGTGGTGACTATTGCCGACGGAAAGGTCTACGTCCCAGGGGGGCGCTATATGGCTCCACCAGTGTATAACGGCGCCCAGCTATACTGCTTAAACGCTACTACAGGAGCACTAATTTGGAATATAGATAACCTACAACAACAAACTCCTCCCGCTATCTCAGACGGCTACATGTTAGTGTTAAATGCCTATGACAACCAGGTATACTGCTACAGCAAAGGGCCTAGTCAAACTACTGTTACGGCACCTGACATTGGCGTGACAACTGCCACACCAGTGACGATAACGGGTACAGTGATGGACATCTCTGCCGGCTCACAACAAAATGCAGTAGCAATGAACTTTCCAAACGGTCTTCCATGCGTATCTGACGCAAGCATGTCTCAGTGGATGGAGTACGTTTACATGCAGCAGCCATGCCCAACAAACACAACCGGAGTCCCAGTTACCATAAGCGTCATTGACTCTAACGGCAACACAAGACAAATCGGAACCACCACAAGCAATGCTTACGGGACCTACAGTTTTAACTGGACACCTAACATTCCGGGCAATTACACTGTCATCGCCAGCTTCGCAGGTACACAATCATACTATCCATCGTCAGCTGCAACAGCTTTCTACGCTAGCGTGCCATCTGCAACACCAGCGCCAACCGCTGCACCTTTAACAGGCCTAGCAACAATGTCAGGCCTAACTATTGGGATCGCTGCTGCAGTAATCGCAATAATCATCGCAATCGCCATAGTCGGCTTACTCTTAATAAGAAAAAAGCCATAAAAACAAAACAATAAAACAACCACAATCCCTCTTTCCCCCTTTTTTAGTCTTAAAAACAAATGGAGAAAAAGAATAAGGGCTGAGAAGGCTCTGGTTGAATTCACAAAGGGTAGTAGTAGTGAATAAAAGACATTTGCATTCTTTCTCTCCTAAAGAGTGTTCCAGAGCCTCAGCAAACCCTAAATGCTCTATTGTCTTTTTTTTAGTAAACATGGCTTAGTCTTTCCAAGTGGCGCCGGGGGGATTCGAGCACCAATTTACTATTAAATGACCGCAAACAGTTTAGCTTCAAAAACTGCCCAAGGCGAAGAGCATTTTGATTTTTCCTGTCGTTTGCTTTCTCAACAATCCACGGAGCAGTACTTATCTCGCGACAATATATGACTCATAAGCTACAAAGGGGATGCTGAAATCAAGCAACAGGTAACAAATATCGCTGAGAAACATAACTTCGCAATGAAAGAAGAGAAAGGCCCAAATCTTTCCGCAAGTTTTATATTTGCCGTTACAATTTGGCTTCCCTATTTTTTTTGCAAAGTTTTATAAGGAAGTTGGCGACAAACAGCCTGCGCGCTTCGATGTTTGAGAGTCTGTCCACTGTTTTTCAAAGTATACTTTGGCTATCGCCGTTAGATGAGAGTTATTTGTCATTAAATAGGCGGCTTTAGAAAAATCGCTTGATTCCGACGTAATAATCCCGATTTTTTTCTCGTCCAAGATTACAAGTGGCACAATTGCTTGGTTAAACGAAACTCTTGCTTCAAAAAAAGGATTTATCATCGAATCTTCTAAATTGAACTGAAAGCTACTTCTTTCGGGCTTTCCTATAATCATTCTTATCTTAACTTCTTTTTTCAATGCTCCGTCTAATTCTTCCTTTGCTAACTCAAGATTTCTTTCTAAAGTAACTATGTCGATACTTGTCTTGCAATTAGAAAAATTCTCTTTTCGCCTTCTGGCGCGCGCAGATGCGTTGGGAACAAAAAAGGTTATTTCCTCTTCTGACTCAGTGCGTTTCATTTTGTTTGCTGCTTCACATCGTTCAAGCAACTGCTTTGCTGCTGCCTTAATTTTTATCTCCATGTCTGAAAATTCCTGCTGTTTCCGCTGAAGCATAATGGAAATAGCATCTGCTATTGGGATAGCTGAGTACTCATAAGGTGTCGCCACTATTTTTTCAATGATTCCAATGTCTAGTAGATCGTTAACCACTTGGTAAATGTGTTGACGTGCTAAATCTGTTCTTTTGGATAGGACTTTTATGGTCGCTCTTTCCGTCCGGGTGAGCGTGATGTAGACTCTGGCTTCAAGAGAAGAAAGCCCCATTTGTGTCAGTGCCTGCACGTCTTGGCTTGAAACCGTTAAATCACTCATTAGAATACCTACGAAGATGATTATGCATTGAACAGAACTCTGTTGTTCTTTCAAGGATTTAAAACCTTTCATAAAGCATACTCTCTTGAGCGAGAGCATTTACGCTTCTTGCTCAATGCAAAATAAAATTGAGGAAAGAAAAATGCAAATCAAAAAAACCAAAACACTTTCTAGTATCGCTTTGATTCTACTGTTAACTTTTTCTGTACTTATGGTAAGCATGCCGACCTCTAAAGCTCAAGGTATGCCTCTCACTAACATTCCTACCTACGCCTTCCTTACTGTTGAACCTAACCCTGTAGGGGTCAGTCAGACAGTGTCGGTTGGTTTTTGGCTTGATAAGGTCCCGCCAACAGCAGCGGGTCCATCTGGTGCTAGGTGGCAGGGTTTAAAAGTAACAATCACAAAGCCCGACGGAACCACCCAAATCATGGGGCCGTACACTTCCGATCCGGTCGGAATGTCAAACTTCAATTACGTGCCCGACGCGGTTGGCAACTATACTTTGCAGTGTAGCTTCCCTGGACAAAATGTAACTGGCATTGGGGCGGTCATTCCGGTGCCGATTAACGACTATTATGAGCCAAGCACAAGCTCGGTAGTAACACTTAGTGTACAGCAAAGCCCAATAGCGTCTTATCCGACGACTCCGCTTCCAACTGGTTACTGGCAGAGCCCCATTGACGCACAGAACAGAGGATGGTACACGATATCAGGAAATTGGCTGGCACAAGGGACAGGAGGCCTGTTATTTGGACAGAGGGCGTACAATTCTACTGGGAATTTCAATGCTTACACCACAGCGCCTAATTCGGCTCACATAGAGTGGACGAAGTCAATAGCTATCGGCGGTCTCATGGGAGGCGAGTTTGGGGGTGGTGGCACTAGCGCCTACAATTGGGGGAACACATACACACCGATGTTTGTACCACCGGTAATACTGAATGGAGTACTCTACTACAATTCTCCTGTCGAGCCCAGAGAAGGATTCTATGCCGTAGACCTACGCACCGGACAAACGCTATGGTATCAAAATAGTACTGGTCCGGTAACGATGCTTGGAGCAGTTGGCCTAAATGGTTATTATGGCTACGCGGGTATAACACTGGGTCAAATATACAACTACATCTCACCCAACCTATATGGAGGCGACCCATACCTATGGTTTACTCAGGGCACTACATGGTACATGTATGACGCGAGCACAGGAAACTTGATACTGAGCATGGCGAACGCAACTAACCTTGGGAACCCAGAGACTCCAGGCACTGTTGTTGAGCGTCCGAACGGCGAGTTGGATGTTTATATGCTTAACGGATTCACAAACACGTTGTCTATGTGGAACTCGAGTCTGGCTATTCCAACGCTGGGAACAGAAAGCACGGCCGCTTGGTGTTGGAGGCCCCCCGTAGGAGCGACGCTTAACTGGCTAAACGGAATACAATGGACCGTAACAGCAGCCCCATATCCGGGACAAGCCATTTCTACGATTAGTTCTAATGTAATACTTGCTACTACAGGGAGCTTGTTCCTGCCGCAGAATTACCAAATGGAAATAGGTTACAGCGCAACAACAGGGCAACAGTTGTGGGTTCAAAACCGAACGACTCCTCCAGGGGCCACGTCCTTTAATCTCATGGGTCCTGCCGCTGACGGGGTCTACACTGAATTCCATGAAAGTACGATGGAATGGTACGGCTACAGCCTCGCTACAGGAGCACAAATATGGGGCCCAACTGTCCCCTACACCAGTGGTTGGGGTTTCTATGATAGCACTTCGGGTAGCGCTTACGGCATACTTTACGCAACGGGCTACGACGGAACGGTGCACGCTTATAATATTACGTCAGGGCAGCACTTGTGGGACTGGTACGCTGGAAGCAGCGGGTACGAAACTGCCTATGGTACATGGCCTTTGTCCACTTTTGGCCCCATAACTATTGCCGACGGAAAGATCTACGTAGGCACGTGTCACGGTCTCGTTCCACCTATGTTCAGAGGCGCACAGCTATATTGTCTCAACGCTACGACGGGAAAAGAACTATGGAGCATAGACCAATGGTGCGGAAATACTATAGCTATCGCAGACGGCTCCCTCGTAACACTCAACGGGTATGACAATCAAATATACTGCTTCGGACCGGGCCAAAGCGCCACTACAGTGACAACTTCACCTGGCATAAATACCAACACTCAAGTATTGATAAAAGGCACCGTCACTGATCAATCGCCAGGCCAAACATGCCTAGGGATACCCGCCGCAGGCACACCCGCAATCTCAGACGCAAGCATGACCCAATGGATGGAATACTTGTACATGCAGCAGCCAGAACCTATGAATGCAACGGGCGTTCCAGTAACGTTGACGGATATTGACCCGAACGGCAACACCTACACCATAGGCACAACCACAAGCAACATAGCAGGACAATACTCATACGCCTTCACTCCCACCGTACCCGGAACATACACAATCATTGCAACATTCGGCGGATCCAACTCGTACTACAGCTCAACAGCGCAAACTACCATGCTATGGAATACACCTGCAGCTGCTACTGCCGCACCTACAGCTACTCCGACATCTGTCGCTAACCTGTACTTTGTTCCTGCTGTCATTGCCATAATTGTTGTAATAATCATAGGCTTTGCTTTACTAGCAATCTTATCACTTAGAAAACGACCATAAAAACTCGCAACCCAAAAATCCATTTTCCCCTTTTTTAGTCTTAAAAAGCAATGGAGAAGAGATAAGGGCTGAGAAGGCTCTGGTTGAATTCACGATGGCGTATGTAGTTATCATCATTAGCATTTGTATTCTTTTTTCTCCTAAAAGTTGTTCCAGAGCCTCAGCAAACCCTAAATGCTCTAAGATGTCACCAATCACTCGTTGTCTTTTTTTTAGAAAACATGGCTTAGTCTTTCCAAGTGACGCCGGGAAGGGGGATTCGAACACCAATTTACTATTAAATGACCGCAAACAGTTTAGCTTCAAAAACTGCCCAAGGCGAAGAGCATTTTGATTTTCTTTTTGCCATTTGGTTGATCCTCAATCAGCATTCCGCTTCTCCTGTTTAGCTGGAATAGCATCTCTCTCTTGGGCTAACAAGGTTAGCATTAGAATTTTTCGAGATATTCTTCAAACTGCTTTTTATCCCTCAAACACTGAGGGTAAACACAACTGAACGGGAGATCTTTGGTGGGGCATAACTCATTGTATTTTTTTGCCGTCTGAGCCTGGGGCGTTTTTTCCAGCATAATAAAGGTAATTCATTCCAGAAATGCACTAGCATTTTCAAAGGGTTTCTTTTGTTTTAGCCGTTGGTATTAACTTGTCCTTATTCCGTTATAGGTCCTTCGGATGTACTCTTTGGATTAATTCTGTTTTGTCGTAATCTTTGTCTTCGCTGATTATTTTTTGTATCCCAAGTTCAAGCATGCTGGCAACATTTATTGCGTCTTTTGGGTGTTTGAGCGGAGTAATCTCCATGATTTCCAAGGCGTGTTCAAAAACAACTCTGCTCATCTCAACCTTCTTGATCTTGCTCATTTTCATATAGTCGCGAGCCACGCGGATGGCAGTAGATGCGGAAGTGAGCTTGGACAAAATAAAAAGGGTCTCCTCTAGGGTTTCCAAGCTTGTTGCCGCATTTATTTCTCCCTTTGCAGCTTTGCCTATGACGTTTAGGCATTCTTTGTGGTATGCTGCATTTTTGTCTGCGGCATGGATGAGCGTTGTGGAATCCAAGAAGTAAGTAGGTTTAGTTGTAATCAGATTCAAGCGTAAACCAGCTTATGTTTCGAGAAAATGCTTTAGTCGTTCTTCAGCAGTTTTCTTTTTCAGTTCTTCTGCGGATAACCCTATTGATATTTCTTTTGACAGTTCAGTTAGATCCTGCAGTGGATCTTCAGAAACCTTGTGCAGGTGTATACTTATTTTATTGCCTACGGCAACTATTACGGCTTCGTCGCCTGTGTTCACTCCGTAGACTTCACGTAGTTCTTTTGGCAATACGATTCGCCCCTGCCTGCCAACTCTTACCTTGAAAAATGATGCCAAAGTAACATCTCACTGTCATTATTAAAACTAAGTGGCATATTTAAAATTAGTGGCACTCTGCTGTCCTTCAGTAAGCCGTCGTTTGCTACATATGGATGCGTAAAAACAGTCAAACAAACATTAGAATTTCTCTAGACACTGTTCAAACTGCTTTCTGTCCATTAAACATTGAGGGCAAACACAACTGAATGGCAGATCTTTGGTGGCGCATGACTCGTTATATTTGCAGTCTGAGCATGGGAAGTCTTTTCCACAGCGCGTACAGCTTTGGAGAAATACGACTTCACTGTTTAAAATGCCGGCGATTGTGTCCATAAGCTTTTCAATATTATTGCAGCTTTTAATGGAAAAGACGCCTTGCTCACGATTATAGTTCAAGCCTAAATGTATCAAGAGAATAAATTTTTCTTTTTCAACCCTCGGAAGCTTGAACGCCTTCTTATTTAAAACTGCCACCATTTTCCGCTTCCTCCACTAATACCTGTTCATTTTCGTTAGGAAATCAACTTCTTCAGGCGTGAATTTAAACCAAGAAGCTAGAGGGCTTGATTTTTGGTTTTGCAGTATGCTCTTGATGAATGGGACGAAATCATGTTTGGCTATTTCATGGGAAACATGGCATTGGGCTCCAATTTTTCCGCAGATAGTGTCAAGCATTGTTCTTTTGCTTTTGGTCCAGAACAAAGTAATAATCCTGATAGGCGGCGAAATAAATTCAAAGGGCTTGTATGATTTAGGCGCAACCGAGGCTGCTTTAGATAACGCGTTATAGAAGTACTTTAAAAGATGCCAGTGCTCAGTTCCGATCCTTCCTCGGAAAACATCAGCTTGAGAAACATAATCGTAGGCGGCAGCAAGCTCTGCTGGGTCAGTGTATCGTCTGGGGAGATTGTCGCTTACTGAAAGTAGAAAATCATCATAGTCAACGCTTGAGCGGCTAAGTAAACTTGATGCTTCCGCAATTGATTTTGCTGAGAAAAATCCTCTTAGTGTTTCGTCCATGCTTATGTCTTTGTTTCTTGAACTAAGCATCATGGTGTCTTGAAGCGTGAGGACCTGGTTTTCTTCGCTTATGCTTTGCAGGTCGTTTATGGCTGACCGTACATCGCCTTTGCTGTTTTGGGCGATTCTCTCAAGCGCCTCAAACTCCGCTTTCACATGCTCAAGCAAACAAATCTTCTGCAATAATGCAATGATAAGCGGTATCCGGATTTGCTGGAAACGTATCAGTAAGCATACTTTCTTTAGCGGTCTTAGCTTGTCTATGTCAGGATCGTTTGCTGCCATTATAACTGGTACTCGGGAGTCTTCAACGATTTTTATTATGGCGCTTACTCCGCCTCTGTCCTCGTTGCCTGCGATGCCGTCAACCTCGTCGAGGAAGAGAAGGTTGCCTTTGCTTTCAGCTGAGAAAGTGTCTAAAGCAACAAAGGAAGTGGCTGGTTTAGCAATTTCATTGATCGCTTTTTCGGATCTTGTGTCGCTTGCGTTCATTTCAATAGTGATAAACCCAAACTCTTTTGCGGCAGCATTGGCAAGTGCTGTTTTACCAACTCCAGGTGGTCCATAAAGTAAAACTGCCTTTTTACTTCGCCGCTTGCTTTTCAGCCACTCGATAAAGGCGGCTTTCGCTTCTTCGTTACCGATTATGTCTTCTATTTTTTTTGGGCGGTACTTTTCAACCCATAAAAGATCATTTCTCAATAAGTTTCCCCTATGGCTTTACCAAATTTTGCGAATTGCGCTAGCAACGCGCTTAACTGGATGTCGCTGTTGGCGCCTTGCGTTAAGCGGTAATCGTACTCGCCGATGGTGTTTGATAGGTCGGCTTTTTGTTCAGGCGTAAGATCTGACATTTTGAATATCTCGCGCTGTATTTGGCGCACTATTTCAGAGCCTGAAAAGCCGTAGGACCCCATTATTTCATACATTGTTTTCCTTGCTTCAATAAAGTCGCCGAATAATGCTTTCCTAATCATTTTTTGAACTTGCATTGGGCTGGCTTCCCCGATGACCAGCAAGACTGTCTTCTCGTCTACCACCCCTTCCTTGTACGCTGAAGCTGTCTGCAAAGCGTTTATGGCGTGTCTAAGGTCGCCTTCTGAATAATCAACTATTCTTTCAGCTGCTTCAGGCAACAGGTTAACTTTTTCTTTTTTGGCTATGCACTGTAGCTGCTCTTTCATCGCTTGCTTATCTAGCCTTGAAAATCTGAATATTGCGCAACGGCTCTGTATTGGTTCAATTATTTTGCTTGATTGGTTACATATCAGAATGAACCTGGATGTGCGAGAGCTGGTTTCCATTATTCTTCTCAGCGCTGTCTGCGCAGGGCCAGTCATTTGGTCACACTCATCCAGAATAATCAGCGCAAACGGCACATTGCCAAAACCTGAACGGCTGTAACGTGAAAAATCCTTGACTCTTTCACGTACAGTGTCTATGCCTCTTTCATCAGATGCATTGAGCTCAAGTGTAAAGCTTTTCCAGTTTGGACCAAAAAGTTCATGCGCAATGCAAAGAGCAAGCGTCGTTTTCCCAGTGCCCGGTATCCCCGCGAACATCAGGTGAGGCATCGTTTTTGGTTTTCGCATGAAGGATTTAAGGCTTTCAACGATGTCGTGTAAGTCTACAACCTCGTTTAGGTTTTTCGGGCGATACTTTTCCACCCACATAAGCGCTTCTTCATTAACTGCCATCAAGGTAACCTTCAACACAAATACACAATAACGTGCTTTAATTTAGTAATTTAACTTTTCCCTAGCAATCTAACTTTAATCTGGCAAATATACTGAATCGTTAGTCAGCCGATTTTGCTTCCTTCAGCAATATCCTTCTCAGGCACAAGCACCACAACGTTTCCTTCACTATCTTCAGCTGCTAAAATCATGCATTGCGATTCCACACCCGCCAACAGGCGCCTTTGAAGATTCAAAAGGAAAACGCATTTTTTGCCAACCAATTCCTCAGGCGTATACCACTTAAGTAGACCTGCAACCGCCTGCCTTTTCTCTGAACCAAACTCAACAATTATTTTGATTAGTTTTTTTGAATTGGGAACTGGGGTTGCTTCAATTATTTTTCCTATCCGCAAGTCAAGTCTTTCGAACTCAGCGAATGATATTTCTTCAGCCAAACAATTCACGCTCTAGCGATAGTTTAGTTTTCAGTGATATTTACTTTGCTTTCCTTTGCAAGCCTGATTCTTTCTTTAGTCGCTAACTTGTGAGCTTGCAGCAGCGGCTCAGGAATTCGGCTTTTGGCACAGTGCTTAACGATTTTGATTGCTGTTTCAAGGGACACCATGTGACCAATGCTCACGTAAATGGGTTTGGCACCCTGCTTTGTAGTCACGACGGCACCGATGACTTCGCCCTTATCAACCAAAAAGATTTCCCCATCTCCCTCGACTGGCGTACCTATCAACCTGCTTTTTGCAGCGCCAACAGTCGGTTTTCCAATTGCAAGTCCAAGATGACTGGCAAATCCGCACCTATACGGATGCGCTAGTCCCTGTGCATCAACAAGGAAAACATCGGGCTGAACCTTCAACTTATTTATTGCTGCCATCGCAGGAGGAATTTCCCTAAAAGACAGCAAAGTTGGAATATAGGGCATCCTAACTTGGCAGGTTGCAACTTGAGTTTCCAAAAGCTCCAACGAGTCATAATCCAAAACCGTTAATGCGCCGATGCCGATGTTGCCAACGTATGAAACATCAACGCCCGCAACAGTTTTAATTTTTGATGGTAACCTATCATCTAAAATAATTTTCCGCGATAAACAAAGCTGGGTCTTGTGTGCCTTTTGTACGGAAAAATTTTCCATTAACTTGCGTGGTTTACTCAAATGTTAACCTTTTTTGCTCTGCGTTTAGTGCCTTGTTTTATCGGCTGAAATTTCTTTAAGTAATCTTCAAGGGATTTTCTGCGAATTTCCAACGTCACATCGCCGCGTGTGGCTTCAATTATTCTTCTTGCAATGTCAGATTTGTGCCTGAGTCCTGGAACAAGCATGTAAGCCTCATCAAGAGCCAATAACTGAATGAACACTTGGTCCATGACTTCTAGGCATTCTTCTCCTTTTTTAACCTCGCCTTCGCGTAAATTGTCAAGTGCTAAGCGCCTGTATTCACCTATAACATCTGCTAAACCAAGCACATAATCAACCGAAGGCACATTAATCTCAGCAGGCGTTACAAAACGCGATTCCTTAACTAATATTAAAAATATGCGTGCTTCTGAATATTCCTGAAGCGCTGCACTAAACATGCCACCGTAAATAATCTCAGGATACTCCTTAGATAAAACCTGAAGGCTTGAAATTTTCTCTTTAGCGTTCTCAATAAATTTTTCAGCCTCAGCATATTTTTTCTGGTGAATTAGCAATATCGCTTGTTTGGATAGGCTTGTTGCTTTCCGCATGCTTTCCTGTGTTTCTTCGCGAATTTTATTTTTTTGCATAAGCTCCGTTTTTACTTCTTGTAGAATAGTTTCTAAAGAGGACAAACTTATCATCTACTTAGACTGATTGCTTGGTTATTTATTTCAATTTCGTGACATGCTCCCACCCTTGAAAGGATGTGGGCTTCCTGCTTCAGCGAATACCCGATGAATTCTCCGACATGCTTTCAATCGCCCTTGTCCAGGGTTACTCCGCATCTGCACCAATCCAGCTTCGGCTTTACGTGTAGCAGGAGTATGCAGAAGCTCGCTATCACGACCAGTTGCCTACGGGTCTGCCGGTTAGAAACAGTGTGATGAGACCCGCTTTTAAACTGTTCACTTTCATCCCACCCATAAATGGTGTGGGGATTCCCGCTCACCTTGCTAAAAATTTTAACGTTTACTTGCCTTTGTTTATGGCTGTTAGGAGCCAGTCCATTTCTCAATTAGGACTTTACTGTCGCCTAGGGCGAAGCTTACTTTGACGAATATTGAGTCTGTTACTTTAAATGGAAACATGCTGTCTTCCGCTAGGTCTTTAGGAAGGTAGACAAGGTATTTGCCATCCTTTCTTCTAAACAAGCGCCCTCTTCCTTCGCTCACCATAGTAACAACCGCTTGGCAGTTAAGCATAAGGCAAAAAATAAGTATTTAAATTTATCCAACCTCTCGTCTGAAGAACGCATTAATCTGGTGCAAAACCCACTTGACGTATATCAATGGACATGGGTGACAAGTAACAATGTACATGCGTGACGTGAAAGAACAGTTAAAAACAAGCTCTGTTCGCTAAAAGGCGCTGAAAACAAACGCTAAATATATCTAAAAAATATTATGTTTTATTTCGATGAACTTCAAACACTCAAATTTTCAAAATCCGACTTAGTTGTTTCCAACCTGAATAGGCTTCTCTAGTCTGCTTAATAGTACGACTCTGCTTTCTTGTGCTTCATTAATAACTTTGTACCCAGTCTTCTCAGCTAACTGCCCAGCAAAATCCTTAACTTCGCTGTGCAAAGGCATGTTTTCAAAGCCCAAGCGAAGATTTGAAAAACCAATATGCATATACGCTTTTGCTTCAATGTACGTGGGATTGGCTTTTTCAACAATTTTAGCATATTCATCTATATGGTTCATGTTGTGGTCTTTAACCAGTGTCATGCGAATTACTGTGGGGCAATGGAAACTCTGCAATAAACCAAGCGTTTCGTTTAATTTTGTCCAAGCGCTGGGAAATTGAGGGCGGCAAACCTGCTTGTATACCTGCTCGTTTGGTGCGCATACTGAAATGTAGAGTTGGGTCGGTTCTTGGCTTAGTTTTGAAAGTTTAGTTGGCAAAGTGCCGTTGGAAACAAGAAAAGTGGTGAAACCTTTTTGATGAAATGCCTGAATCAACTCTCCAAGCGGCTCGTAAAGCGTCGGTTCACCAGTTAAACTTATCGCCACATGCTTAGGCGTTAGGGCTTCTTGAAATTTGTGCCAGTTTGTTTTTGGGTTTCCTTTGTATCCGGTTAAAATTTTCTCTTGTGCCCTAAGGCTTCCCTGAATAATTTCTTCTGGTGAGTCTACCCTTGGAATTTTCAATTCGTCCCAAGTAACCTGCAAGTCTCCGCTTTGGGCTCTCCAACAGAACAAGCATTGTTGTGTGCAATAGTAAA
>Ga0208323_1000076_pt1 | contig 71806 bp, 70 predicted proteins | sample June2015DPH_10_1_2_FD_184703 | JGI IMG/M metagenome (GOLD analysis project Ga0208323, IMG submission 184703) | Peatland microbial communities from SPRUCE experiment site at the Marcell Experimental Forest, Minnesota, USA - June2015DPH_10_100... | ecosystem: Environmental > Terrestrial > Soil >... | reverse complement strand
TCTGGGTTGGAATGCATTTGGCGAAGAAGTTGGCGCGCTACATGGAGTCATAGATCCCCTTTGTCAGGCAGCTCGCGCAGGCAACGTGCTTCATCGGCAGGCGCATGCAAGGCGAAACCGCAGCCTCGTCATCCCGGTCATCCTCTGTTAACATAACCATCTTTAACCGGCCGTTCAAGGATTTCTAATGCAAGTTCTCTTTTCTCGGGGCTGGGTCCATATAACGCACAGGCTTCCTGCTAGAAGCGCATCATTACCAGCCCGACGCGAGGAGGCGACGCGATGGCCAAGTACGAACGGCTAAGCCCCCTGGACCGGACATTCCTCGACCTCGAGTATCCTGAAGCGCACATGCACGTTGCGGGCGTGATGGTCTTCGACGCCGGTCCGCTTCGGACTCCCGACGACGGAATCGACATCGAAAAGGTCCGGAAATACGTTGCGTCGCGATTGCATCTCATTCCCCGTTATCGACAGCGGATCGCGCGGATACCGCTTGAAAACCATCCGGTGTGGGTGGACGACGATCGCTTCAACCTTGAATATCACGTGCGGCACACCGCGCTGCCGCGGCCCGGCGGCGACGAGCAGCTCAAGCGATTGGCTGCAAGAATCGTCTCGCAGCAGCTCGATCGCGGCAAGCCGCTCTGGGAATTGTGGATAGTCGAGGGACTCGACGGCGATCGCTTCGCGATGATCAGCAAGACCCATCACTGCATGATCGACGGAGTAGCCGCGATCGATCTCGCATCCGTGCTGCTGAGTCCGTCGCCGGACGCGACGATTCCCGATGCGCAGCCGTGGAAGCCGCGATCCGCGCCGTCGCGCAGCGAGCTGGTGATGGAGGAAGCCTGGCGGCGACTGGCGACCCCGCTGGAGTTCGGCAGAGCGGTCCTCGACGCGATGCAAAATCCGGTCGAGACAGCGGAGAGCATGGGCGAGCAGATTTTCGCGGTAAGCGAAACGCTCGGCGCGGGACTGTTTCCAGCTTCGGAGTCGCCGTTCAATCAGCCAATCGGGCCGCATCGACGATTCGAATGGACGGCGATCGAACTGGCGGACGTCAAGCGCGTGAAGAACGCTCTGGGCGGGACGGTCAACGATGTCGTGCTGGCCACCGTGGCGGGTGCGGTTGGATCGTTTCTGAGCGGCCGGGGATTTTCTCCTGAAGAAATTGCGGAACTCGATTTCCGCGCGCTGGTTCCGGTCAGCCTTCGCGCGTCTTCGGAACGAGGCACACTGGGAAATCGAATCGCGTCATGGGCGGCATCCCTCCCGATCGCGGAAACCGATCCGCGCCGGCGCCTTCAGGCGGTCTGCGCAGTCACGGCCGATCTCAAACAGTCGCGGCTGGCGATGGGAGCAGAGGTGCTCGCGCGGGTCAGCGAGTGGACTGTTTCCACACTGTTGTCCCTCGCGATGCGTCTGGCGGCGCGTGCGCGCTCGTTCAATTTGACCGTCACCAACGTGCCGGGGCCGCAGATCCCGCTTTATCTGATCGGCTCGCGGATGTTGGCCGCATATCCACTGGGGCCGCTGTTTCTGAATCAAGCGCTTAATATCGCGCTGGTCAGCTACGATGGCCGGTTGCATTGGGGATTGAATGCGGACTGGGATGTGCTGCCCGATCTTCGCGATCTCGTTACGGCAATTCGCGCATCATTCGACGAGTTACTCCATGCGACTGAGACGCCGCACGCTCAAACGCGGACGCGCAGTCGCCGACCGCGCGCGGGGGATTCCTCAGGCAAACACAAACGCTGAAATCGCGCGAGAGACGGCGATAGCGGAAAATGTTTTGGTTTTGTTGGTGATCCCAGCGGGATTCGAACCCGCGTTCCCGACGTGAGAGGTGGTGAGAAAGGCGTCCGCCTGTGTCCAAACCTACTGAAATCGCAGGGTTTTATTTCCGCCCGCGTACCCTTCATCCGCCCTTGTCCAAGCACGTGGCTGTCAAATTGGCTGTCAAAAACTTCGCGCAAGATCGCATCCGGTTATCAATCTTGCGTACCAGCTACCAGTACCGCGGGTTCGAATCCCCCCTCTCCGCCACTCAGTCTGCACTTCCACGGATTCTCCGCTGGTGAAGGCTCTGGACGAGTGGCACTGGGCAGAAGCTTGGCTCTCAACTAACCAAACGTTGAAGCATTGAGTATGCCGCGCGCTCGCGCAATTCTTGGAAATTGATCAAACCTGAACCGTCGGCTTCGTTCCTGATCCAACAAGGCGTCGAGCTGCGCCAGCCGGCGAAATTCACGCCGAGGTTGTGCGCAAAGACAGCGGCGCACCCGGAATCCGCATCGGTGGACGACGCGCGATCATGGGCGAAGGTGCGATGTCGCTTGAGAGGGCTGCTACTTCGGCGCAGGCGGGCGCTTGATCTCAATCAATAGCGCATCCACACCCTTCGAACCCGCCTCGAATTCGCGGCCGCCCGCAGGAACCCATCCGGGCTTGCCGGCGGTGCGTTCGACTTTGGTGGTTTGGCCGTTCGCCGTCTTCAGAGTCGATTCGTAATCGGAGAGTGGGACCACCACCGCATCGTCGAGTTCGTGAAGCTCGATTTTGGCGTTCGGTTCGACCGTGACATGGAGGACGCGGGCGCGGTCGTTTTCGAGCTCGACCTTGAAGTGCGCCGGATCGGTCTTCGCCGGATCCTGCGCACGAGCGGCCGCAGCGTATAGCGCCATGACTGCAACGAATCCTGCGACCGACGCGAATGATTTCATCGTTTCCTCCGCACGAGTTGTTTGTGTTCGGAAATGATTAGGCTGCTGAGCGCCCGCTGTGCAAGCGGATTGGTCTTTTCGCGGATGGCTACCGAGACACCGCTCTCCATAGGCTTTCGCGGGAGCGCTTCGCACTCTCGATTTCATTCACCAAACCCTGATATTGATGACCGAGGCACTCGCGCGGCACTTCGCGTCCGAATGGCAATTTCCTGCAAGAGATCGACTCGCTCACGTCTGAGGCGTTCGATTGCCGTTTTCGGCGCGGCATTAATCCTTGTGGCTTCTCAATACTTGATCCGCCTGGATTGATTGGTGGCCTCGATCGCCTGCGGATAGACTTCGTTCAAGGCGATGCTGGTAAGAGGCCTTCCCTGTTCTCCGGATCGAATTCCCTGTTACGTCGAAAAAATTCCCTGTTCCTCCAAAATAATTCCCTGTTCGGTTGAGTAGGGAATTCCGACGAAAACCCTAGGGAAGCCAAGGCTCATTTGGCCGCAAATCGGCGCCAAGACGACCTAAATTGCGAAAATTCCCTGTATTTTCCCTGATGATCAGGGAATTTGATGCGGAGAGCAGTTCGCATCAGACTGCGTCATCCGCACCCGAGTCCTCGATGTATTGAAATCTCTGAAGAAGTGCACGAAATCGCGGCGCGTGCGGCGCTTGGTGAGTTCAAAGGCCACCGGAGAAATGCTCACTTGGGAGATTCCGGGGCCGTTCGCGGAGATTCTCTCCGTTTCGACTTTTGGCGGTGGACTTTGGCTTCCATAGGAATAGCTCGTGTGCGGCCGCAAGAGCGTGGACGTGTACGAGGCCGCGCGCGAATGCCCCGACGTTTCAACAACTTGAAAAATTCCGACGAGGAGGCGGCTAACAGAAGGATCAAGTCGCGAAAGAGAATCCAAGCTGTGGCTACTAAAAACTCCGAAAGCGCCGAAAAGTCTGGAGTTTTTGGATTCACTGACGCAATATCGCCGGTATGCTTAAGCTCGTGCGATCGATCGTCTGTCGGCTTGGATGCCGATTCCGCAGTCGGGCGGTTGTGGAACCAGAGAACCTCGCCCTCCGTCACCAGTTGCACGTTCTTCGCCGCCAGCGGCCAGGTTGGCCCCAGCTATTCGCGATCGACCGCCTGCTCTGGGTCTTGCTCTACCGACTGTGGCCACGCTGTCTGGACGCGATGGTGTTGGTCAAGCCGGCCACCGTCGTTCAATGGCACCGTCAGGGACCCCGACTGTTTTGGCGTTGGCGCTCCAGATCCGGGCGGCCGTCAATGGACCGCGAGATTCGTGACCTGATTCGGCAGATGAGCAGCGCCAACCCGCTCTAGTGCGCGCCCCGGATCCACATTGAGCTGCTCAAGCTCGGCATCCAAGTCAGCCAAGCGACCGTCGCGAAGTACATGGTGCGAAGGCGAGGTGCGCCTTCCCCGACCTGGCGCAGCTTGCTGCGGAATCACGCCGAAGGCATCGTTGCGATCTATATGTTTGTCGTGGCGCCGTGATGACTTCCGTTCGGTTGATCCGGAAGAAGGTTCCGTCGTTTTAGGGATTATGTTTGACAAGGTTGCTAGATTACGTCAAACTGCTTAGAAATACCATGAATTACCTTGTTGGGTAGGATACGGAGCGGAGCGAACTGCCGACAGAAACAGCTTAATGCCTGGTCTGTCACGTATGACTGCCTCGCTTGCGTAACGCGGTCCGCGGCGCGGTGCGACTGCTGAAGCCGGGCAAGGGCTGAACTCTTCTTTGAAACTTGCGGCGCGGACAGAGCTACGGCCGCAACCAGCGTGCCGCACGATGGAGACCGGTCCTTATGCAATTGAACGTCAGGGAAGTGTCGAAACTGCTAAAGGTGTCCGAAAAGAAAGTCTATGACTGGATCAAGCGGGGAATCCTGCGAGCCGACCGGGTCAATGATCAGTACCGATTGCATCGCAGCGATCTGCTGGAACGGACGTCGTCGCGCGAAATAGACATTCCCGCGCAGATCTTCGAAGCTCCCTCTTCTACCGGAATTTCTGTCCCTCGATTGGCCGATGCGCTCGATGCGGGTGGCATTTTCTATGGCCTGCAGGGCGACGATAAGGCGGCAGTTCTAAGTGCAATCGTGAACAGTCTGGCGCTGCCGTCAAACACCGATCGAGAATCGCTGGCGCAGCTCCTACTGGCGCGCGAGGCACTTGGTTCAACCGCGATCGGCGAGGGCATCGCCATCCCTCACGTCCGCAGACCAATCTTGTTGAACAACTCCAGTCCAGCGATCGCGCTGTGCTTTCTCGAGACGCCGGTTGATTTCGGCGCTTTCGACGGCCAGCCGGTCTTCGCTATTTTCCTGCTAATCAGCCCAACCGCCCGCATGCACCTTCATCTGCTGTCGCGTCTTTCATTCGCATTGCACGACTCGCAGCTGAAGGCGGCTCTCGTACGCCGGGCGGCGCGCGACGAAATTCTCGCCCAGTTTGAGCGCGTGGAGCGCGCGTTCAAGGAACCGCAGATCGAAACCGAGGATCATGCCTGAATCATGTCGACGCTGCTGATAGCGGTACTGTCCTTTGGCGCCGGCGCAATAGGGGCACTGGTCTTCGCAAATCGTGGACGAGGATCGACGATATGCGGAGTAGGCGGAATCCTGATCGGCTGCCTGTGCGGAATTGTTCCCGCTGTGCGCGTGGTGCTTGGTGAACCGTCACAGTCAATCCGGATGGCGTGGGATGTGCCCTACGGCAGCCTTTTCCTCGAACTTGATCCGCTGTCGGGCTTCTTTCTGATTCCTGTTTTCGTGCTGTGCGCACTGGCTGCGATATATGGCGCAGATTATCTGGAGGCCTACCGCGGCAGGAAGGCGCTTGCCACGCCGTGGTTCTTTTTCAATCTGCTCGTCGCCAGCATGGTCGTGGTCATTCTCGCTCGTAACGGCGTCCTATTCCTGATGGCGTGGGAAATGATGGCGCTGTCCTCATTCTTCCTGGTGACCTACGAAGACGAAAAGGAAAGCACGCGCCAAGCCGGATGGATATATCTTGTCGCCAGTCATATCGGCACTGCTTTTCTGCTCGTGCTATTCATACTGCTCGGCAGAGCAAGCGGGTCTTTGGATTTTGATCGGTTCTCGGCATCCTCGGGTGCCGGACTTCTGTTCGTGCTGGCGCTGGTCGGATTTGGAACCAAGGCGGGCTTTATCCCGCTGCACGTATGGCTTCCCGAAGCGCATCCAGCGGCGCCGAGTCACGTCTCCGCCGTGATGTCGGCGGTCATGATCAAGACCGGCATCTATGGCTTGGTTCGGGTCATGATGCTTCTGGGTGCCCCTCAGGCGTGGTGGGGATGGGTACTGTGCGGGATTGGCCTCTCTTCCGGGGTCATTGGCGTCCTGCTCGCGCTGGCGCAACATGACCTTAAGCGCCTGCTTGCCTACCACAGTGTCGAGAACATAGGCATCATCGCCTTGGGGCTGGGGGTGGGAACACTCGGACTGCGCGCGGGCCTCCCGGCAGTGGCGGCCATGGGTTTCGCCGGCGCCTTGTTGCATGTCCTGAACCACGCGCTTTTCAAGGGGCTGCTCTTTCTAGCCGCTGGTAACGTTGTGCATAGCGCTCATACCCGCGAGATCGACCACCTCGGAGGTCTGCTGCGGCGAATGCCACGTACCGGCGCGATCTTCCTGATTGGCGCGGCGGCGATTTCAGGTCTCCCGCCGCTAAACGGCTTCATCAGCGAGTTTCTGATCTATCTCGCGAGCTTCAAAGGAGCGCTGACCCTCGATGGCGTCAATAGCGTGCCGATGCTGGCTACGATCGGGGGACTTGCATTGATCGGAGGCTTGGCCGCGGCCTGCTTCACGAAGGCTTTCGGTATCGTTTTTCTCGGTCAACCGCGAAGCGAGCACGCCGAGCAAGCACACGAAGTCGGGCTTGCCATGGTGATCCCCGGGGTCGTATTGGCGGCCGCATGCATATTGATCGGCCTGCTCGGCGCCAGCGTAGTGTACTCGATGACTCCGCTGATTTCGGAAGTGACAGGACTGTCGGCGACGATCGTGCGTACAAGCCTCTCGACTGCCGCACACTCCATTGCGTTGGTGAGCATTACCAGTGGGGCGTTGGTCGGAATAGCTACCCTTCTCGCGATAGGCCGCGCGATCGCACTTTCCAAACGATCGGTCTCCACAAATGTGACCTGGGACTGTGGCTATGCCGAACCGTCGCGGCGAATGCAATATACCGCATCGTCGTTTGCTCAACCTTTAACAGACACCTTCGATTTGCTGTTGCAGACACACCGCGTTGTGATTGCGCCGCGTGGCTTGTTTCCGAAGGAGGCCAGTCTTGCCACGGAGACTCCCGATCCATACCAGGAATACATTTTTCGGCCGCTGTTCCGCGCTATCGGCCGCGACCTGTTGCTGCTGCGACCGCTGCAACAAGGGCAGGTTCAGCTTTACATATTGTATATCGCCGTCACGCTCCTCCTGCTTCTGCTTTGGCAGCTGGCGTAACGCATGAGTCTGCGATCGACATTACCATTGATGCTTGCGATGGTGCTCGCTCCCCTCATTCAGGGAGTTATTAATCGCACCAAGGCCGTCGCCGCCGGTCGTGTCGGCCAGCCGCTCTTGCAGACCTACCACGACCTTTGGAAGCTGCTACGAAAAGGCGCCGTATATAGCCAGACGACTACGTGGGTCTTCCGGGCGGGACCAGTAGTGGGTCTTGCGGCCATGATCTGCGCCATAGCGCTACTTCCTTTCGGAGCTTTTCCGGCGCTTGCGCCATTCGCGGGCGACCTCGTGATGGCCGCATATCTTTTGGCGCTGGCCCGGTTCTTCACGGTCCTCGCCGCGCTCGATACCGGTTCCAGCTTTGAAGCAATGGGCGCCAGCCGCGAAGTCACATTCTCAGCGCTCGCCGAACCCGCCCTCTTTCTGGGATTGGCTGCGTTGGCCCGGCAGACTGGAACTCTTTCGCTTACTTCCATGCTCGGATCGGTTTCTACCGCCATGTGGATGCGGGCCGCGCCGGCGCTGGGTCTGACTATTGCGGGTCTGGGTGTCGTGTTTCTTGCGGAGAATGCTCGTATCCCTGTGGACGATCCCACCACGCATCTCGAGTTGACCATGATTCATGAGGTTATGGTGCTCGACCACAGCGGTCCTGATTTCGCGATGATCCAGTACGCAGCGGCGCTCAAAATGTGGCTGCTGGGCGCAGTCATAATCGCGATCGCCGTCCCCTGGCATTCGGGCAACCCTTTGCTCGACGGCGGCTGCGCGATCGCCGGGATGTTCGGTCTGGCGGTAGTAACCGGGATCATCGAATCTTCGATGGCGCGTTTGCGGCTGCTTCGCATAACGCAACTGTTGGTCGCCGCCATCGTGCTGTCCGGTCTGGCTCTGGCGCTGGTTCGAAGATGAAGAGATGAACCAGTTGGTAAACGCAATTCTGGTCTTCCTGGTGCTAACCGGCTTTCTGCTGCTGGCATCGAGCCGGCTCGTCGCCTGTATCCGCGCCGTTGCAATTCAGGGAATACTGCTAGGTCTCCTGGCCATCGCCGCGCAGGATGGACACCCATCCGTTGTTGGCGTGCTGCTTCCGCTTACCAGCGCCGCGGTCAAGGGTTTCATACTGCCGTGGCTAATAGTTCGAGCCATGCGCGACGCTGACACCGTCCGCGAGATCGAGCCGGTCATCGGCTACAACCTATCGGTGATTATCGGAGCGGTAGCACTTGGGGTTTCGCTGTGGCTGGGTCAGCGCCTGCCCCTTCCCAACCAACCCACTTCGTTCTTGTTGGTGCCCGCGGCGTTCTTCACGTGCCTGGTGGGCCTTGTACTGCTAATCACACGGCGCAAGGCAATTACCCAGGTGCTAGGCTACCTGACTCTGGAGAACGGCGTGTATGCATTTGGGGCCGCAGTTGCGTTGGAAATGCCCATCCTCGTGGAACTGGGTATTCTGCTTGACGTCTTTGTTGGAGTGTTCGTGATGGGCATCGCGATATTTCATATCAGTCGCCAGTTTGATCATATTGATACCGGCCGGCTCGTAACTCTTTCCGACCGGGTCCCATGATCCTGTTAGTGATATTGATTCCGGCACTGGCGGGTGCGGCGGCATTCTTCATCGGGTCAGATCCGCTCCGCCGCGGGCTTCTTGTGTCCACTGCGCTCGTGCAATTCGCATTGAGCGTTGCAACCTGGATACTGCCGCCTGCGCCCGCTCTTAGCGGTTGGCTGGCCGAAGACGCACTGGGGCGGCTGTTCCTGACGCTCACCAGTCTACTCTTCCTGGCATCAAGCTTTTACGCGGTTGCTTACCTGCGCGGAGAGCGCGGTGAGTCGCACTCGGATTTCGAGGAAGGGTTTCTTTTTTCAAACGCACGCGAGGCGAGCTTCACGGGTTGTCTCCTTCTCTTTCTTGCCGCGATGACTCTGGTCACCCTGAGCCAGCATCTGGGACTTCTTTGGGTGGCGGTCGAGGCAACCACCCTGGCCAGTGCTCCACTGATTTACTTCCATCGGCATCATCGCTCACTTGAGGCGACGTGGAAATATCTGCTGATTTGCTCGGTTGGGATCGCGTTGGCGCTGCTGGGGATTTTCTTCCTTGCGGTAGCTGCGACTAGTCCCGGGACCGCCGCCGTCTCTTTGGTTCTGAAAGATCTGCTTTCTGACGCGCCGCACTTGAATCCTCTCTGGCTGAAAGCGGCGTTTGTGCTCATGCTGGTCGGCTACGGCACCAAGATGGGGCTCGCCCCGTTTCACACCTGGCTGCCCAACGCCCACAGCGAGGCGCCTTCAGTGGCGTCGGCGTTGCTTTCCGGCGCTCTGCTCAATTGTGCGTTTCTCGGGATTCTCAGAATCCATCAAATCTGTGTCGCGAGCGGTCTAGTTGATTTCAGCCAGCGGCTGCTGCTCGTTTTCGGCCTGCTCTCGATGGCGGTAGCTGCCATATTCATCACCGGCCAGGTTGACTACAAGCGCATGCTTGCATACTCGAGCGTCGAGCATATGGGCATCCTGGCGGTGGGCGTGGGACTGGGTGGTGCAGGGCTGTTCGGATCGATGCTCCATGTGATCAATCATTCGCTGACCAAGGTGATGCTGTTCATGGTCGCTGGCAACCTGCTGGCTGTTTACCATACGAAGACTGCGAAAAATGTCTCCGGAGCTTTGCAGGTCTTGCCGGTATCCGGACTGCTGTGGGTGTTAGGCTTTCTTGCGATCACAGGCTCGCCGCCATTCGGCCCGTTCCTGAGTGAATTCACGATCCTGAAAGCCGCGCTGGATCAGGGCCGGTCTTTCGTCGCGATTACTTATCTGATTCTGTTGGCGATCATTCTGGCGGGAATGGCTACGCCCGTGCTTGAAATGGCACAGGGAACTCCGCGCGAAGATATCATTGTCCCGGCAGGCCGAGGTGTTGCGCTGAGCGCAGTCCCGGCGATACTCGGCGCTGCAATTCTGCTAATGGGCATCTACGTTCCTCCGGCCCTGAGTCGGACAATCCATGAAGCCGCGCGCCTGCTTGGTCAGCGTTGAAATGGTGACTCCGCTTTCATCATTTCACACTGGCGAAGCAATTCCGCTTCGAGAGATTCCCAATCTTTCGATTGCCGAGTTCAGAACCGCGATTCTCTCCGCGGTGAGCAGTACCTGCAGCCTGGCAGCGCTGTTCGGGATGCCTGGCGAGAATGGCCATGTTCGACTGATCGCCGTCGTGGCTGATTCGGTGACGAATAGCCTCTCGATCCTCAGCACCAAAGTCGACCAGTCGTACCCATGCCTGACGCTCGAATGCCCGCAAGCTCATTGGTTCGAGCGTGAAATCGCCGAGCAGTGGCAGGTTCGTCCGGAAGGGCATCCTTGGCTGAAGCCGATTCGATTTCACGCGCCCTATAGGTCTGGCAACAGCTTATCTTCAGCACCAGTTCCGGGTGTAACTGATTTCTTCGCGATGGCCGGACCCGAGGTTCACGAAGTCGCGGTAGGCCCCGTGCATGCGGGAATCATCGAACCCGGCCATTTCCGTTTCCAATGTCATGGTGAGGATGTTTTTCATCTGGAGATATCGCTTGGCTACCAGCATCGGGGGGTCGAACGGGCACTCGTGGGAGGACCCGGCAAGCGAACAATCCATCTGGTGGAAACGCTATGCGGTGATACCTCGATAGGACATTCGACTGCGTATTGTGAAGCAATCGAAGCCTTGGGCGGTGCTGCGATTCCAGCCCGGGCGCAAGTGCTGCGTGGGGTAGCGCTGGAGCTCGAGCGTCTTGCAAACCATACCGGCGACCTAGGCGCGCTGGCGGGAGATGTCGGGTATCTCCCGACCGCAGCGTATTGCGGCCGCATTCGTGGAGACTTCCTCAACTTAACGGCGGCACTATGCGGAAGCCGCTTCGGCCGGGGGTTGATCAGACCTGGCGGGGTCGGATTCGATGTGGGTAAGCCTCTTGTCGCCGAGCTACAGCAGCGGTTGGAAGCGGCCTTGAAGGATGTCGAGGACGCGCTCGCACTGCTATGGAGCGCAGCATCGGTCCAAGCGCGTTTCGAGCACACCGGGACGATAACGCGAGAAACATGCGAGGCGCTTGGGCTGGTTGGTCCCGCGGCGCGCGCCTGCGGGGTTGAGCGAGACATCAGACAAGACTTTCCCAGCGGCATCTTCAGATTCGCGCAGATACCTATATCCAAGTGGCCTAGCGGGGACGTCTTTGCGCGGGCCTGGTTGCGATGGCTTGAAATTCAGCATTCGGGCGCATTCCTGGGAGAGCAGTTCGCCTCCGTGCCCGACGGACCTATACTGTCGCCGGCAGGGCCGCTACTCGGCGATCATCTTGTAGTGTCTTTGGTCGAGGGATGGCGCGGAGAAATTTGCCACGTCGCGATCACTGACGCAGACGGGCGCTTCGCACGTTATAAGATAGTCGATCCCTCGTTCCACAATTGGATGGGATTGGCGATAGCAATGCGCAATCAGCAAATCTCCGATTTTCCTCTGTGCAACAAGAGCTTCAACCTCTCCTATTGCGGTCACGATCTCTGAGGATAGCCAGTGCCGAGCTTGATACTCACTCGACTGCGTCAGGGCAAACGCACGTTGTCATTTCCCGAGACCGAACCGGTTCTACCGGAGCGATTCCGCGGTCTGCCCATGCTGGATCAGGCACGATGTCCTTCCGGTTGCACGAGTTGCGCGGATGCTTGCCCGACAGATGCAATTACCAGCAACGGAGATTTGCAGATCGATCTCGGTCGCTGTCTGTTCTGCCCCGAGTGTGCCAACGCATGTCCCGAAGGAGCGATCCGTTTCACTTCGCAATATCAACTCGCGGCCAGCAATCGGAATGATTTGGTCTTGACCGAAGGAGAAACGCTGCAACTAGCGGGTCGTCTAGCTGAACAGACCCACCGGATCCTTGGCCGGTCTCTCAAACTTCGACAGGTCAGCGCCGGTGGATGCAACGGATGCGAGGCTGACGTAAATGTTCTGAATACCGTAGTGTTCGACCTCGGCAGATTCGGCATTCAGTTTGTGGCGTCCCCACGCCATGCAGATGGACTTCTGATTACCGGTGCCGTCACTCAGAACATGCGCCTGGCCCTTGAGAAGACCTACCAAGCCGTGCCCTACCCGAAAATTGTAATCGCGGTGGGCGCTTGTGCAATTTCAGGCGGTCCATTTCGCGATCATCCCGAGGTTCTCAACGGCTCAGACAGCATCGTTCCGGTGGACCTTTACGTTCCTGGCTGCCCGCCACACCCTGTGACAATCCTTGACGGCCTCTTGCGCCTCGTCGGGAAAATTAAAGAATCTCGAGCTACACCCCAGGTCGCCGCCGTTTTGAAGCCGAAAGAAACAGGGTGACCCAAAACCCGAAAACTAGGACAGCGATAAGTTGAGGCATTGGCGTTTGGTGTGGTCCTCTGAGCACGAGGAAGGAGGACCAGGATGTCGAAGCGAGGTCACACGGAAGAGCAGATTCTGCGGGCGCTGCACCAGGCGGAAGGCGGCACTAGGGTAAGCGAGCTGTGCCGCGAGCACGGCATCAGCGAAGCCACGTACTACGTGTGGAAGAAGGAGTACGCAGGCTTGGGACTGAGCGAGCTGCGCGAGCTCAGGCAACTGCGCGGGGAGAACGCGAAGCTCAAGCGGCTGGTGGCGGATCTGTCGCTGGACCGGCACATGCTGCAGGAGATCGTCCGAAAAAAGCTGTAAGGCCTCGTCACCGGCGCGAGTTGGGGCGCTGGACGCAAGCCGCCTTTGTGGTGAGCGAGCGTAGGGTGTCGAGGCTGTTGCCGATCCAACTGGCAACGCTGCGTTATCGGAGTCGCAGGGACCCGCAGACAGCATTGAGGATGCGGCTGCGGGAACTGGCCGCCAGCCGGGTGCGTTTCGGCTACCGGCGTCTGACGGTGCTGCTCAGGCGGGAGGGCTGGGCCGTGAACGCCAAGCGCATCTACCGGCTATACACGGAGGACGGATTGGCAGTGCGAACCAAGCTACGAAGGAAAATCGCACGGCGCCAACGAGTTCCACTCCAAAGGGCGACTCGACCGCACGAGCGCCTGAGCATGGACTTCGTCAGCAACCGGCTGCTCGACGGCCGCTGGTTCCGCGTGCTGACCATGGTCGACCAGTTCACCCGAGAGTGCCTGGCATTGCTGGTCGACAGTTCGCTAACCAGCCAGAAGGTAGCATTGGCGCTCTCCGAGATCGTCGCCGAACGCGGCGCGCCGGTCTCGATTACAGTCGACAATGGCACCGAGTTTCAGAGCAAGGCGATGGACGTGTGGGCATACCAGCACGGGGTCCAACTTGACTTCATCCGGCCCGGCCGGCCCACCGAGAACGGATACATCGAGTCGTTCAACGGTCGGCTGCGCGATGAATGTTTGAACGTACAGGTATTCTTTAGCGTGGCGGATGCGCGCGACAAGCTCGAGCGATGGCGGCAGGACTACAACCGGGTCCGTCCGCACAGCGCACTCGGCGACAGCACCCCGGAGGAGTTCGCCAACGCTTGGCAAACCGCGGCGGCGACCGCGTCTTCGGACGGTTTGCAAGAGGGTCTCAGTTGAGCTACTGGAGGTTTCAAACTGCCGGAAACACCGGCGCTAACCGACCACGCCAGGTCGATTTCTCAACTCCTGGTGGTAGTAGTTTCGCGGGGCGGATCAGCAGAAATCGCCGCCTTCGAACCGTCGTCCTAGTTTTGCGGGGCAGGTCAAAAAATGACCGACTCTACTCATGATTGGCTGGAAATTGGCGAGCAACACCAAGCACTAAGAATCCATTTGATCCCCAGTTGGAGAACCGGGTAGCGTGAGCATCTATGGATCAACTGATCTCTGCGTTGGATCGCAAGGCAAAGGACTTGGCATCTCGAGGTTCGCGCAAGAGTCCACTGCGTGGTTCAAAAGTAGTGGCGCTACCGCCATCAGCCACCGAACTTGCCCGATTACTGGAAACCTGTCGCTGCTCATAATGCCCTGTGGTGCGTGATCGTCGGAGTTTTGCGCAAGCAAAGTGACGGCGCTTTCGATCTCCCGCACTATTCCGCTATGTCAATATGAGCGTGAGGGACCTCGGTCATGGAAAAGCGAAAACTTGGTGCGCAGGGACTCGAAGTATCGGAGCTGGGCCTGGGATGCATGGGGATGTCGCAGTTTTACGGCCCGCGCGACGACATCGAATCCATCGCGACGCTTGAGCGCGCCGTCGAGCTTGGGATCAATTTCTTCGACACCGCCGACGTTTACGGCGTGGGCCACAACGAGGAGCTGGTCGGCAAAGCGCTGAAGAAATACCGCGACCGCGTGATTATCGCGACCAAGTTTGCCAACCAGGTCCTGCCCGACGGCAAGCGCGCGATCAACGGCAGACCCGAATACGTGCGCTCCGCCTGCGACGCGTCGCTCAAGCGCCTCGGTGTCGATCACATCGATCTCTACTACCAGCATCGCGTCGACAAGAAGGTGCCGATCGAGGAGACCGTCGGCGCGATGGCCGAACTGGTGCGCAAAGGAAAAGTTCGCTACCTGGGCCTGTCGGAGGCTGGCGCCAATACGATTCGCCGCGCGCACGCGACGCATCCCATCAGCGCTCTACAGTCGGAATACTCGCTCTGGACCCGCGACTACGAAGACCAGGTGATTCCGACTCTGCGCGAGCTCGGCATTGGATTTGTCCCGTTCAGCCCGCTCGGTCGCGGCTTCCTCAGCGGAAACATTCGCGAGTTGCCCGCCGACGATATGCGCCGCAGAATCTCGCCGCGTTTCGACGCCGAGAATATACAAAGGAATCTCAAGGTCGTCGATCGCATCAAGGAAATCGCCCGCGACAAGGGAATTACGCCGAGTCAGCTCGCGCTCGCGTGGGTGCTCGCGCAGGGCCACGACATGGTCCCGATTCCTGGCACCAAGCGTCGTACCTATCTCGAAGAGAATCTTGCGGCGGCCAAATGCCAGCTGTCGAAAAGCGATCTTGCCCGCATCGAGGAAGTCGCGCCCAAGGGCTTTGCCGCCGGCGCACGTTATAACGACATGAGCACCATCAACGTCTAGATAAAGGTCGCCGGTAATCACCTGGCGGAATTTAACCAATTCAATCGGCGCGTAATCGACGAGTTTCCAGGCAATGCTGGCAAGCTCGGCGGCCCCCGTCGCCACGGCGCCCGAATTACCGCGCCGGCGCCTGGCTCGGTGCCTTGGGCGTGAGCGTTAAGCGATAGAGCTGCGACGCGGTGCGCTGGAATAGCTGTGTTTTTTCGTCCCTCGTGAAACCCGCCGCGATCTTCTTGAACGCGTTCCACAGCACGACGTACGAGCATGAAACCCGGTCCACCGGGAAGTTGCTCTCAAACATGCATCGTCGCGGTCCAAACTGATCGATTGTGTGGAGATAGTAGTCCCGCGTCGCCGCCACGAGAGCGTCCGAGTTCGGCGGCGACGGCCTGCGATGCCAGCCGAATCCATTCACCGGCATGTTGATTCCACCGAGCTTGGCCACGACATTTGGACATCGCGCGAGTTCCGCGATGTTCTTCTTCCATTCGCCGAGTATCTCCGCGCGCCGGCCTTCGTAAGGACCGATTCCCAGCGGGCCGCCGAAGTGATCGAGCACGATCGTCGTATCCGGGAACGCTCTTGCAAGCTCGATCACCGCCGGCATCTGCGGATGGTACTGCCACGCCTCGAAGCTGAGACCCAAGCCGCGCAACCTGGCAAAGCCTTCGCGGAAACGCGCCGATTCGTACAAATCCGCGGGCGGGTTGGTATGCGAATTCCTCACCTCTGGACTCGCGTCGAAGCCCCCCGCGTGCCGGATGCCACGAAAACGCGCCGGTGCGGCGGCGATATGCGCCTGCAATACCGGTTCGACCGCGGCTCCCAAGGTCAAATCCGCAAAGCCCACAATTCCCGCCGCGACCCGCGTTTCGCCATATTGCCCGCTCGCGCTTTGGGCCGCGATGCCGTTGACGAACTCGGTCTCGCCGACTGGCCGCATCGGCTCCGGGCCGTCCGCGCGATACATCGAAAGGCATTCGACGAACACCGTCGCGAGCACGCGATGCCCCGACGCCGTGTCACGGACTATCTCATCGAGCATGTAGCGGCTGCCGGGATGGTCCCACAGGTGATGATGCGGATCGACTATCGGCAGTTCCGGCTCGAGTGCAGCCTCACTGACTTGCGCGAGCCACGCGTCGCGTTCCTGTTCGTTGTTCGTCACCGGGTAATTTTCTCCCTGTTCATCGTGAGTAAGACTGGCCCTCAGCTACCTCAACTAACACTGGATGTGATAGCTCGACAATCGTCACGTTGCGTGCTCGACACGGAGAATTGAAATGGATTCACTGAAAAGACTCGATCGCTCGGCTAAGGGGCGCGCCGTGCTGGTCTAACGCAGGGTCCACGTGAGGTTCCAGGCGGATTCGATCTCCAGATCGTGCGGCGGTCGTTCAGAGGCCTCTACATCGCGAATAACGGCTATGATTTGGACTTGGCCCGGAAAGCACGCCGCCGCAATCTGGCCGACTTCATCGCCTTCCGCCGACTCTACATCGCCAATCCGGACCTCGTGGACCGCCTGCGTATGGGCGCCCGGTTGAACGTTCCCGATCGAGCGACCTTCTTCGGCGGCGCCGCCGCCGGATACACCGATTATCCCTTCCTGACGGCGGCCGAGCGCGGTGCCCCGTGAGAGTACGCTTTGCGGCGACCACTATCGCATCCTCGACTTCAGCTTGATCGTCTCGCCATCGACGATGAACTTGCCGTATCCCTGATGGTGGATGGTCTTAGGATTCTTCTGTGCCGGATCTCTCCAGGCCTTGAGCACTTCGAGGACGAAGAGGTTGTATCTCTTCACGAGGCTGGTGTCGGCCACCTTGCATTCAAGATTGGCAAAACATTCGGCCACCAGAGGCGGCGCAACCCGTGCGGCCGGTATCGGCGTTAGTCCGAACGCCATAAACTTGTCGAGGTCGCGCCCCGAGCAGTTCCCAACTTTCACGACTTTGGGCGCCAGTTCCAGCGCTGGCACGGCGATCACGCATTCGCCGGTTGACCGCAGGGCGGCAAAGCTGTGATTGGCGCTGCTGACAATGCAGGCCACCAGCGGCGGCTCAAATTCGACCATCATATGCCAGGACATCGTCATAACATTGGCGCGGCCCTTGCGGGCAGTCGTGAGCAGGACCACCGGACCGGGTTCGAGCAACTGGTAGACCTTGGATAAAGGCAATTCCTTCATCATGATTGTGCCCTACTCCTGAATTCGCCGCCGGGCGTCCGAGCGTGCGGTCAGTGAAAGTCGCGCGACGAGGGCAGGGGACCCTCGAGTTTCATCTCGGCGAAGCCTGCAAATGCTGCGCGCTCCGGTTCAACGGCGATAAGCTTCCTGCTTCTCCTGGCTGAATTTGCAGCGTTCACCATTTGCAAGACCGGGCATTGTCAACTGCGCGAAAAACCGCTCTCCGCGGTATCGTTTGTTTTTCTCATCGTAGGCAATCACGAGATGGGATGTTGTGCCATAGATGTTGTGATACCTCATAGAACTGACGTCGCCATCCTTGCGATAAGTATCGAATTCTGGTTCGTAGAGAGCCGAGCCTGAAATCTGTACCCCATTCTTAATTGTTCTACTCATAAAGAGAATGTTAAGCGGAAAAGCGGACAACTCGGGCCTACGTGGTATCTCGAGGCGATGCGGAACGAATCCCGAGAAAGCTACTCACCGCATCGCTTCGCTGCTTCTTTTGTCGTCTATTCCCATAAACGAGAACTATTCTCTGGAGAGAGAAGCGTGATTACCAACGTCGGAGAGAAAGTACATCAGCGGGAATGAAAAGTCATCCGATTGGGGCTGGGGCTTCTCCGCAGCGAACTTGACTGGGTTGCGAATCGACGCGATGATTTCGAGTTCGGCGGCGCTACTGTCTGTCATAAGCCATCTTGCGCCTCATCCCTTGGTTTCGTCGCCAGAATGGTGCGCGCTAGTTCAACATCGGCCGCGCTATACGCCGGCGGCTCTATAGCTATCGGCGGCGTATCAACCACTGGCGTAGCCTGAACCTCGATGCTAGGCCCATCCGGAATTTTACCCTTAAGGAGCTTTAGAAAGTCAAGGATAGTAACGGGGCCGCGGTCTTTAGCAGTCAGCTTGTGCCGCTGCGGTGCGGCGTAGCCATTGATTTGTGCCGTGTGGCGCAGAACTTTGACTCCCGCTTCGATCGAACGCGGGTTGCCCTTGCGGATTCCGGGCTGCAGATTTAAAAACATTTCCTCGCAGCGGGCGGAATCGAGCTTGCGGGACTCCCTCACCGCGAGCGATGGCTCCCGCGCCACCGCCTTCTTGAATGCTTTGTGGCAGGCCTGCCGAGAGATCTGAAAGTCAGGCGGGAACGTCACGCCGTCGGCGATCGTCACGATCGCCTGTGCCTGGCGACGCCCGACGCGGGTGATCTGTTCGGCGATCGCATCGAAAGATAGCCCCATGCGCTTGAGGTGAATCGTCTCGGCCTCGACCCATCGAGCCCTCAGAACCGCTTCTGACACGACCACCGGCTGTCTCGCACCCCGCCAGGTTCCATTCGGATGGCGCTTCATCGATGATCCGCGAGCTCCGGCTTGAGACCGAGGGCGGCCATTCGCTCCAGGACTACCGCGACGAACGGCGGTGACTTTTCAATCGCATAACATCGGCGTCCCATCTGCTGCGCGGCGACCAGTTGCGAGCCGCTACCGGCGAATGGTTCGTAGCAGACATCGCCGACACCGGTATGCAGTTCCATTGGCAGCGCAAAGAGTCTGCAGGGCTTTGATGTGGGATGAGCGTCGGTCTCGACCTCGGAGCTTGGGACATTCCAAACGGTGGTCGGAAACTCCCCCGCCCGCTTGCTGACCTCCGTTCGGAATACCTTTGGCTTCTCACCCCTGATCCAGCCGAACAAGCATGGTTCGTGCTGCCAGAGATAAACCGAGTAGGTCAGCACCGCCCGGGTCTTAACCCAAATTATCTGTTGATGCACGAAAGCGCCGAACTCGGTCCAGACACTCTCCACCATCGCGTGGCGCTTGCTCGCGTGCCAGCAATACCAGGCCGCATCCCGCTTGATCGCATGCTTGATAGCCATATTGATGAAGCCGCGATAGAGCTCGACGCCGGCCTCCTCGCTGTTCTTCACGTCGGCGCTCTTTGCTTCGACGTATTGGGCCGACCAGTCCTTGTCCCGATTTGAGGCGCCCCCGTTGGCCCAGCTCTGGGGGTGCGAACCCCCGGTATAGCCGACCGCATACGGCGGATCTGTTGCGAAGAGACCCGCCCGCTCGCCGTTCATCAGCCGCATCACGTCCTCGGCGTTGGTCGAATCGCCGCACAAGAGGCGATGGTCGCTGATCTGCCAGAGTTGACCTGTGCTAGTGCCCCACTTTTTCTGCAGCTCGGCGGCCTGGTCGAACTGCGCCGGGGGCTCGAACGTGTCTTCAGGGTGAATAATCCGCCATACCTGTTCCCCGGCGGTACGTCTCAGGAGGCTTTCGACGGCTTCGCTGTCGGTCCGGACGGTCTGTAGAAGCGCCGTGATCCGCTCGGCGTCCGACTCCGCCATTGCAGCCAGCGGATCTAACGTCAGCAAAAGCTTGTCGGATTCCTTTTCATCGAGATCGAGCACAAGAACTGGAACTTGTGCGTCCGGCGTCGTCTCCGCGCGGAGGTGACCATCGATGAGCATGAGCTTACCGTCGGGTAACTCGCGGACGAGCAAGGCGTCGGCATAGCCGATCTCATCAAGAAGCCCGCGTAGTGCGTCGACCTGTAGCTTCGGATGTCGCCTCCAGTTTTTTGGATTCGGCAGCAGATCCTTCGCAGGGACACGGCGCAACTCGCGAATCCGATCTCTGATTTGGATGCGATCGTTCGCACCAGGTGACTGACGCGTTTCCCTGGGACGAAGCGCCACGTCACCTGATTCGCGACCGCGACGGGGCCTTCGGCCCAACCTACACCCGCCGCATTCGTGCAATGCGAATCCGCGATCACCCGACGGCGCCACGCTCACCTTGGCAGAACGGCTACGTTGAGCGCCTAATCGGATCGATCCGCGGCGAATCTCTCGATCACCTCATCGTGTCCGACGAAGCACAGTTGCGTCGCGGTCTGAAGAATTACGCTTCCTATTACAATCAGGTCCGGACGCATCTATCACTGGAAAAGAATGCGCCGAATTATCGGTGGCCGCAGAAGCTCGGCGCCATCGCAAGCATCTCAATTCTCGGTGGGCTGCATCACCAATATGTCAGGGTTTAGCTTTTGACTAAGCACAGCCGCCAACCTACCCGATTTCATGCGACCTGTTACCCAGATCGCATTTTCGATAATGACAGCACGCTGTGAAAGTCCTTTTTTCAACCTGCTTAAGACCTTATAAGCCCGTTTGTATCCAGTTCGTCCCGTTACAGCGAATAGCACAATGCGTGGTTCCGCCACTGGTAGCTGTAGCTCCTAGCGAACACGCTGCCGTTGAGTTTGATTCCGTTTGCATTTCGCCTTCAACAGAAGGAGCACAAGTACCAAAAGTTGCCAGCGGTTGCGCGATGCCCGGGATAAGTATTCGATAGAGCGGCTTGAACGCTACAAGGTCGGCTACCCACTGCGCTGATGATCTCATAGCTGCGGTTTCTGTACCTGTCGCGCCTATTGGGTATGCCCAAGCCTGCGTCGCAAGGTTCCGAAAGTTCGCAGGACCGCTATACGCATAGTCGTTCTCAACGGCGACCCCCATGTTGGAGGGTTGTGTCCAAGTTCCCGACCCAAGGCTCGCATAAAAAGCCATAAAGTAGTCGCCCACCTCAGTCGTCATGACTCCGCTTGCCGTCAGCGTCGTGCCGTTCCCGCTGTTGTGGGAAGCCACGTCCACGGCCGACACATTCGAGATCACGTAGGTCCTGATGTCATAGGGTACTGTGACAAACCAACGAAACCTGTATGGCAAGCGTTCATCCGCCTGGAAGGTGCGGTAATAGAGCACCTGACATAGCCCGTCTCCCTCGGCCTCTGTATTCGAGATGATTGTCCAACGGTAGTCCGCCGTGGCCCAAGCGCAAGCGGTTGAGCTTCCGAGGATAAGCTGGACCACGCCGCCCAGGTTTTGCAACGCCGGTGGATTCATTCCCAGCGCAGCAAATCCTATCGACGCAGCACTCCCATTGCCGGACCAGGTCGCAACGAGAGAATCCTTTCCCGTGAACGATGAGCCACCGATAAATTGTGCCTGTGCTGATGTGAAACGCATCAAGAGCACTAGAACGATTCCCGCCAATATTTGTGGTTTCACTAGTTGATAGGAATCTCCTCATTATAGACACTGTTCCATGTTGCGTAGGCGGCTGCCGAGTTGCCGGGATTTATGTAGCACACATGGCCTGTAAACACGCGCAATGCAGGATCACTCCAAGCAATCATCTGTACCTGAAATTCAGTACACCCTCCCGCTGGAACTTGAGCGGGAGCGGTCTGCGCGATGGCCGAGGGCCAGTCCCCCACCGTGTTACAACGAAACGTCGCAAGCGTGGTGATCGCATCGAAATTGCAGAACTGGATGACGCCCGATTGGATCTCATAATAGCTGACAACACCGTTGCCTTCTGGCCCAAAAAAACCTCCATTATCACCAAAGACTCCTGTCTCAGTATTGGCTGGAAGAAAAAGGGCTTGCACTGAACTCGCATTACCCGGGTGATCGCCTATGTTCGTACCGGCGCCCTGAATTGTAGGAGCAATCTGCTGGATACCGGAGCGAGACAAATATATCCATTTCGATAGCACATCGTCATACTGAAATAGAATGTTTTCAGCCGAATTGGGAAAAGAGAGCGGAACGAAGGTATTCGCAGAGTTAGTGCTGAAGTTCTGGAACAGGAACATACTGCCCCAAGTCGGGATGCGGCCCCCGGTAGAATCCTGGGTTAGTCGAATTGTGAAGTATTGGCCGGCTAAGGCACCCAATCCCATCGTGATCTGCTGAGTGTCTGTCAGGGTAAGCCTTCCGATACTGAATCCAATGGGGCTGCATGTCCAAACATTTGATGCCAGCGTGCAAGCATCCTTGGTAGCACTCAGCGGGGTTGGCGCCGGGTGGCCAGTCTGAGCCAGGACTGGTCTTATAAGTACACAGAATAGAAGGACGGTCAGCCTAAGTATTTTACGCATGGTCCAAAAAGCGGCCCATCATAGACCCTCCTTGGGGCAGGCGTCATCCGCCAGAAAACCCGCCCCTCGCGGGCTTCGTGACTGAGGGTCATCGTCGGAATCAGGCGCCTATTGTCGAAATGGTTTAACAGAGAGTCGCGCGACGGACAAATGGCGAACAGAAAGACTCAGCGCGGCTCCGGCCGTTTCGACTTCGGCGGCCCGGTCAGGATTGGAATTTAGTTCCCCGATTTCGCCTCTAGCACCCGAAAGACCACCATCATCGTAGGCGGTTTTGACGAGCCGCCAGCCCTCGCCCGTCTGGCCACATGTTCGGGCAGCTACTGGCGATGCTTTTCCCGCCGATGCTGCCCGGAGTGGCGGTTCTAATGCGCGTCTACAGTCCCGATCTGAATTGGTGATAAAGAGCGAATCCCAATACGCGTCGACGAATAGCCATTTCTCCACCGTCTCAGCGTGGCCGGAGCTCCCGAATCTTCGGAGTATGAGCGGTTGCTTTCGAGGAAAAGTATGCGGCCAGAATCGCTTGCGCCGTTCTGGCGAACTCGGCTACGTCGGTTCGTTCATCCCATGCCTGCTGAAGGATCAGCCCATAGAACATGGCAATCAGAACACGTGCCGCGGCCTCAGGATTCAGCGTTCTTGGCAACCGTCCGCCGCCCTGAGCTTCTGCGATTGCATTCGACAGCAGCTTTAGCGGCTGATTGATCCCGCGTCGGATCAGCGTGAGAACCTTCGGGTTGCAGAGAGCCTCGGCCCACAGATGGATCCCGAGCCGGCGCTCCTTGCGAACACTGGATGCGGTAAGCAATTCGGAGGAAAAGCTTCGGAACAGCTCGCGAAGAGACGCGGCCCACTCGTCTCGATTCAGCGCCGCTTCGATGATCCGCTTCTCTCGTTCATGCCGCTCGTCAGCGAGCGTTTCGATGATTTGGTCTTTGCTCTGAAAGTAGCTGTATATTGCACCAGCGCTCAAGCCCGCCTCCCGGATGATGTCTTCCATAGTCGTGCGCTGAAAACCGTCGTGCGCGAAACACTCAATCGCCGCGTCCAGAATCTGCCGCCGGCGATTTTCTCGATGAGCTTCACTTACCTTTGGCAACTCGTCTCCTCCTGTTTCCGAACCTCTGCGATTGCGACATGGTAGAATTCATAGCCCTTCATTTTGTCTTTGCTTGCGCCCATGCAGAGAGCTCCGTACTCGGTCGCTCCGAGATCCTGCTTCAGCTCAAGGCCGCGCGCGTGTAAGTACGACGGAAGCTCTGTGGGATAGAAGCCGAACGTCCATGGCTCTCCCGCGCGCTGCAAATGTCGAATCACGTTGGGACTCACCGAGAAGGCGCCGGAGCCATCCAGCAGCCCGCGATGTATGTATGTGAACGCAATCTGGCTGCCAGGCGCATCGATGGACTCAGGAACATCGCGGCGAATTCATCGGTGAAGAGCCTTTCCTTTGGTGGGCGGCCGGATTCGAGCGTTCGAAACATGGCCATCGATTGGGCGGTGCGGCTTGCTTGACTGTCTTTCATCGTGACACTATAAAAAACGACGCTTCATTCTTTATTATCAGAGAAGTTAGTAGCATGCCATCATGGGAACGGCGGCACGACCGTTCAGGTTCAATTCATCCCCGAACACCTCGCCACGTAGTCGACCTGCCGCTTGCGATTGCCCTTCTTGCTGAGATCCCGGCCATTGAGCAGCAGAGCAAAATAGCGTGCCGCCATGGTAAGCTCGCAAAGATCGGTGAGCAGAGGGACCTCGTTTGAATCGAATCTCAGGTCGATTGGCATATCGGTCCTCCATCAGATCCCCCAGGAGAGTCAATCTTTAATGATCTCCGAGACCATCGAAAAGCCGAAGCGCGGATGGGCGGTCGCCCCGAATCTGCTCGATTACGAGAAAATCTGCGCCGGATTTTCGTGGGACGCGGCCCGGGGCGAACTCGACGGCCTGCCCGGCGGGCGCGGGTTGAACATCGCGCACGAGGCGATCGATCGTCACGCGGCCGGTGCGATCCGCAATCACCTGGCGCTGCGATGGATCGGCAAGGGCGGCGAGACGCGCGATTTCTCGTATGCCGACCTGCGGCTGCTCACCAACCGTTTTGCGAACGTGCTGCGGCGTCTCGGTCTGAGCAAGGGCGAGCGGGTGTTTATCCTCGCCGGGCGTATTCCCGAACTTTATATCAGCGCGCTCGGGACGCTGAAAAAAGGCAACGTCTTCTGCCCGCTCTTCTCCGCCTTCGGCCCGGAACCGATTCGTCAACGGATCGGCATCGGCGATGGCCGTGTGCTGGTGACCACGGTCCTGCTGTACAAACGCAAAGTCGCCGACATGCGCGCCTCGATACCGGGGCTCAAGCACGTGCTGCTGATTGGCCGCCCCGAAGAAATTCGCGCGATACCACGCACCGAAGATTTCCATCAGTTGATGAACGACGCGAGCGACGATTTCGAGATCGCGCAGACCGATCCCGAGGATCTCGCGCTGCTTCATTTCACCAGCGGAACCACCGGCAAGCCCAAGGGCGCGATGCACGTCCATCAGGCTGTCGTGGCGCATCATATGACCGGCCGCTTCGCGCTCGACTTTCATCCCGACGATATTTTTTGGTGCACGGCGGACCCCGGATGGATCACGGGTACGTCATACGGAATCATCGCGCCGCTCACCAATGGCATCACCAGCATCATCGATGAGGCGGAGTTCGACGCGGAACGATGGTACGCGTTGATCCAGAAGCAGAAGGTCACCAACTGGTACACCGCGCCGACCGCGGTTCGCATGATGATGAAGATCGGGACCGAGGTGATCAGCAAATACGATCTTCGCCATCTGCGCTTCATCGCGAGCGTCGGCGAGCCGCTCAATCCCGAAGCGGTGATATGGGGGCAGAAAGCGTTCGGCCTTCCGATTCACGACAATTGGTGGCAAACGGAGACCGGCGGCATTATGATTTCAAACTTCGCCGCGATGGATATTCGCCCGGGCTCGATGGGGCGCCCGCTTCCCGGCATCGAAGCAGGCGTAGTGCGCCGCCTTAAGGACGGCGCCATCGAAGAGATTCGCGAAGCCGGCGTCGAAGGCGAACTCGTGTTGCGGCCCGGTTGGCCGTCGATGTTTCGCGGTTACCTCAATGAAGAAGAGCGTTATCGCAAATGCTTTGCGGGCGGATGGTATCTCACAGCCGACCTCGTGCGGCGCGACGGCGACGGCTACTTCTGGTTCGTTGGACGCGCCGACGATGTCATCAAGTCGTCGGGTCATCTGATCGGGCCGTTCGAAGTCGAGAGCACGCTGATGGAGCATCCTGCGGTAGCGGAGGCGGGCGTCATCGGCAAACCGGACCCGATTGCCGGTGAAATCGTGAAGGCATTCGTCTCGCTCAAGCCGGCGTTCGTAGCGAGCGACGAGCTTCGCAGCGAGCTACTCGGCTTCGCGCGCAAGCGGTTGGGCGCGGTGGTCGCGCCCAAGGAAATCGACTTCATCGCCAACGTGCCGAAGACCCGCAGCGGAAAAATCATGCGCAGACTGCTCAAGGCGCGCGAACTCGGCCTTCCCGAGGGCGACATCTCGACGCTGGAGAGTTCGTAGATCGTGGCGTTGCAACCAACCATCGCGACACCAAACCTTGACGCCGGGCACGCGATCGCCTTGCTGCGCGACATGGTCCGCATCCGCCGCTTCGAAGAAAAAGCCGCCGAGCTGTACAGCGCGTCCAAAATCCGCGGATTTCTCCATCTATATATCGGCGAGGAAGCCGTCGCGGTCGGCGCGATGCGCGCGCTGAGGCCGGAAGACGCTGTCGTCGCGACCTATCGCGAGCATGGACATGCGCTGCTGCGCGGCGTTTCGGCCGACTCGATCATGGCCGAGATGTACGGCAAGCAGGAAGGATGCAGCCGCGGGCGTGGCGGCTCGATGCATCTGTTCGACGCGGCGACGCGATTCTACGGTGGCAACGCAATCGTCGGTGGCGGGCTGCCGCTGGCGATCGGTTTCGCGCTGGCCGACAAGCTGCAACATCGCCAGCGCGTGACCGCATGCTTCTTCGGTGACGGCGCTGTGGCCGAGGGCGAGTTTCACGAATGCATGAACCTCGCGGCGCTGTGGAAGCTCCCGGTCCTGCTGTGTTGCGAGAACAATCTCTACGCGATGGGCACGGCGCTCAAGCGCGCGCAGTCGCAAACCGATCTGAGCCTGAAAGCGGCGGCATACGAAATTGCCTCGTGGCCGGTCGATGGGATGGACGTCGTCGCGTGCGAGGAAGCCGCGCAGCGAGCGGCGCTCGCCGTGCGTTCCGGCGAGGGGCCGTGCTTTCTCGAATTCCGGACTTATCGCTTCCGCGCGCACTCGATGTACGATCCGCAGCTTTATCGCGACAAGCGCGAAGTCGAGGAATGGAAGAAACGCGACCCGATCGCGACCTTTCAGAATCGTCTGACAACACAAGGCGTTTTGGATGACGCGAACATGAAGCGCATCGAAGATGAGGTCGCATCAGAGATCGAAAAAGCGATCGCATTCGCCGAGTCCGGCACCTGGGAGCCGATCGAAGACCTTACGCGTTTCGCGTACTCGGGAGAGAAGCCGACGTGAGCCCGGACGCGCAGAAAGTGAAGATCACTTATCGCGAGGCGATGCGCCAGGCGATCCGCGACGCGCTTATCCGCGATCAGCGCGTCTTCCTGATGGGCGAAGATGTCGGCGCTTACGGCGGATGCTACGCAGTTAGCAAAGGATTGCTGGAGGAATTCGGCCCCGATCGCATCCGTGACACCCCGCTTTCCGAATCCGCGTTTGTCGGCGCGGGAATCGGCGCGGCGATGAACGGCATGCGGCCCATCGTCGAAATCATGACGGTCAACTTCAGCCTGCTAGCGCTCGACCAAATAGTGAACAACGCGGCGACGATCCTCCATATGTCGGGCGGCCAGATCAACATTCCGCTTGTGATCAGGATGACCACGGGCGCCGGCCGGCAACTCGCGGCGCAGCATTCGCATAGCCTCGAAGGATGGTACGCGCATATTCCCGGCATCAAGGTGCTCGCGCCGGCCACCCTGGAAGACGCGCGCGGGATGCTATGGACGGCGCTCGAGGATCCCGACCCGGTGCTCATCTTCGAGCACGGCACGCTGTACAACATGGAGGGCGAGATGGCCGTCGATGCGGGCGCGGTCGAGATCTCAAAGGCCGCAGTACGGCGCGCGGGGACGGACGTGAGTCTGATCACATACGGCGGCACGCTGGGCAAGACGATTCAAGCTGCCGAGCAACTTGCGGCATCTGGGGTCGATGCGGAGGTCGTGGATCTTCGCACGCTGCGGCCGCTCGACACCGAGTCGATCCTCGATTCGGTCATGCGCACGCATCGCGCGGTGGTTATCGACGAAGGATGGCGCAGCGGTAGCATCTCGGCAGAGATCAGCGCGCGCATCATGGAAGGGGCGTTCTACGAGCTCGACCTGCCGGTGGAGCGCATCTGCAGCGCCGAAGTTCCGATGCCCTATGCCCGGCATCTTGAGGAGGCGGCGCTGCCGCAAGCGTCCACGATCGTCGCAACCGTGACGCGGATGATGGGCGGTCATGGCTGATTTCCTGATGCCTTCGCTTGGCGCCGATATGGAAGCCGGGACTGTCCTGCAATGGCTGGTGAAGCCGGGCGACGCGGTCAAGCGCGGCGATATAGTTGCCGTGGTGGATACCGAGAAGGCCACTATCGAGGTGGAAATTTTCCAGACCGGCGTCATCCAAAAGATCGTCGTGCCCGAGGGAGAAAAGGTCCCCGTCGGTACGCTGCTGGCTGTGCTTGCCGTAGATGGCGAGGCTGTCGCTGCCGCTCACGAGGCCAAACCGAAACCCGCTGAGCACGCGCCGGTGGTTCTCGCGCCCGCTCCACCGACTCCGCCTGCTGTTGCGCGTGTCATGGCGAAGCCGATGCTGAAGCCTGCTGCGCCCCATCGCGCGCGTATCTCGCCGCTCGCGATGCGAGTCGCGATGGAACTCAAGGTCGATCTCGCGACTGTCAAGGGGACCGGTCCCGAAGGTGCGATCACCAAGGCCGATGTCGAGCGCGCCGCTGGGGCTCCGCCGACACCAGCTCCTGCACCTCGGGTTGCCGCGCCCATTGAAGGACCAGCACCAGCGGCGCGGCCGAAGGCCGCGGTCGCGCCGATCGATCATCACGCGGCGATGCGCAAAGTGATCGCGGCGTTGATGGCGCGCTCGAAGCGCGAGATACCTCATTACTACCTCGGCACTCACATCGACATGAGCAAAGCGATGGGGTGGCTGCAGGCGGAGAATTTCAAGCGTCCGGTGACGGAGAGGCTGCTCTATTCCGTGCTGCTGCTGAAGGCCGTCGCGCTCGCCGCTCATGAGATACCCGAGATGAACGGCTTCTGGATCGATGGCGCGTTCGAACCAAGCGAGGCGGTTCACGTCGGCGTCGTGATATCGATCCGGCAAGGCGGCCTTATCGCGCCGGCGATTCACGATGTTGACAGGAAGAGCCTCAGCGAGATCATGGCGAGTCTGCGCGATCTGGTTAAGCGCGTGCGCGCGGGAGTGCTTCGCAGTTCCGAAATCGCCGATGCGACAATCACCATCACCAGTCTCGGCGACGAGGGTGTCGAAAGCGTCTTCGGAGTCATCTATCCGCCGCAGGTTGCGCTGGTCGGTTTCGGCAAGATCGTCGAGCGCCCGTGGGCCAGCGGCGCAATGGTCGGCGCGAGACCGGTTATGATGGCGAGCCTGTCGGGCGACCATCGCGCGAGCGACGGTCATCGAGGCGCATTGTTCCTCACCGCCATCGAGCGTCTATTACAGGAGCCGGAGAACCTGTGACCGACGACGAGATAAAGGCGCTCTTTCTGCGCGAGCTACATAGGATCGCGCCCGAGGTCGAGTTGAGCGAAATCGATCCGGCCGTCGATCTGCGCGAGCAAATCGACCTCGACTCGATGGACATCCTGAACCTCGCGATCGTTATTCACGAAACGACCGGAGTCGATATTCCGGAAGCGGACTATCCGCGAATGACCAGCTTAAACGGCTGCGTGGCCTACCTGCATTCGCGCACCAGCTAGAGAGAAAAGGAAGACGGGAGGGACCGCTTTAAATTGGCTGTCGTTACTAAAAATTTCATCTGAACCGGAATTCGAGCGGCTGCGAGAATCGCTATCGAATTGATGCGGCGGGTGCCGCTCCTCGAAGGGCTGCATCATCAATATGTTCGGATCTAATTTTCGGTAACGACGCCGAATGAGCGAGCGGCCGCGCAGATGCGGGCGCAACGGCGACTCTTGAAAGCTCAGCGCACGGTTCTGCCGGCGTTGCGCATCAGGTACCATCTGTAGAGCCTTTCGAACACGATGCGAAGACTGGCGGGGCCGAGATAGGGCATCTTGTGATTCACCACGAACAATTCGGTGAATTCGCTTTGCTCGCCCGCAATCAGTTCGGAGATGATACGTCCCGCGGTTTGCGTGAATGCGACGCCTTCGCCGTTGTAGGCGACTCCATAGAAGATGTTCTTGTGATCTCCCATCACCCCTACCGACGGCGTGAAATCCATCGTGAAGCCCATCGTGCCGCCCCATGCATGATCGATTCGCAGTCCTTCCAGTTGCGGAAACGTCCTGAACAGGCTGCGGGTGAGTAATTCGAGGGCCGGCCTGTAGTTGCCGGAACTCGGCGCGTCGCCGGCGAAGTAGGGCGCGTCCGAACCGCCGATCACGATGCGCCCGTCCGCGGTCGGACGCTGGTAGTCGAAGAGCACCCGCAGGTCGGAGAGGCCCTGGCGGCCCTTCCAGCCTATCGATTCCCACTGCGCCTTGGTCAACGGCTCGGTGGCGATCACATAGCTGCAAAGCGGCAACACGCGATCGCGGAAGAAACCGAGCCTCGGGGAGTATCCGTTGAGGGCGAGCACCAGCACCGGTGCGCTTATGTCGCCCATTTCAGTTTCCACGCGGTGCACCTTACCCGGAGTCACACGCATCACCAGGGTCCGCTCGCGAACCTCGACGCCAGCGCGCTCGACCAATGGCTTGATGCCGCGCGCCAGCTTCGCCGGGTTGAGAATGCCGCCGTAGGGGAACTTGAGGGCGGCGATGTAACGCGGCGATCTGATTTCGGCCTCGAGTTCCTTGCCATGCAGCAGCGCGGCGTCGAGCCCCATCGACTTGTAGGTCTGAAGCCGGCGCTCGAGCTGGGCGGCTTGCTCCTCGTCGATGGCGGCTTCGAGCACGCCATTTTCCTCGAAGTCGCAGGCCACGCCGTGTTCCGCCACCATCCGCTTGATATGTCCGATGCCGTAGAGGCTCGCGTCGAAGGCCTTGCGGCCGAGCTCCGGGCCCACCTTGTTCACCCACTCCATCAGTCCCGAGAAGCCCGCGTCGCAGAAGCCCCCGTTGCGGCCGCTGGCGCCGTATCCGCAGCAGGCGCCTTCGAGCAGGACGATGTGCTTGTTGGGAAATCTGCGGCTCAGATGGAAAGCGGAGGAAAGCCCGGTGAAGCCGCCGCCGACAATGACGATGTCGGCCTTGTGGCTGCCCTTGAGGGGAGCGTTTATCTGCTGGTGTTCGAGGTCGGCCGCCTCGAACCAGAAATTGTCGAGGAAGTATTCGTACAGTTGCGGCGGCTTCGCCGGATCGTCGCCGAGCTGTTCAAGGCCGTGGGAGAGCGCCCATGCGCCCCCTGCGCCGGCGGCAACGCCGCCCAGGAATGCGCGTCTCGACACTTTCCTCGCGCCGCTCGGCTTCGCGCCGCTGAGACTTCCGCTCATCGCACCTTCCTCCCTTATTGGAATCCCGGGTTTTTATCGCGTGCACGTGACGGTTCAAAACTCTCCGGTCTCTGCACCGCTCGGCCGGGGCGTGGTGGTTTTGGATAATTCTTATGGAATACATAAAGGGGTAAGGCCATGTGCCGCAAGGAGGGCATCAACCAGAACCTCTATTATCGCTGGTCGAAGGACTTCCTGGAGGCGGGCAAGAAGCGGCTGGCAGGCGAAAAGGATCTTCGAGCGGCTGCGGGATGAGCATGGATATGATGGCGGGATCATGATCGTAAAGGACTACGTGCACGAACGGCGGCAGCGGCAGCGCGAGATGTTCGTGCCGTTGCGACTCGATCCCGGGCATGCCCAGGTCGACTTCGGCGAGGCGCGGCCGGTGATCGGCGGAGTGGAGCCGAAGATCCACTTCTTCGCCATGGATCTGCTGTACAGCGACAGCTGCCGGGTGCAGGCCTATCCGGCGGAGGTCCTCAACTCTCTTGCCGCCGCCGCACTGGCATGATGAAACCTTGCGCGGGACGGTCGCCATCCCTCTACGATCCAGGCCCGCGGGCCCGCATCCTTGAATCCAACGACGGAAGGTTCGTCAGCCGAACAGGCGCTTGCTCGCGATGGCGGCGCCGTCGCTCAGCGCCCTGAGCTTGAGCCACACGACTTCATCGGCAACCTCGCCGAGCCCGGCCGAGGTCGCGAAACCGCAATCGGTGCCCGCCATCACCCGGTTGGGATCGCCGATCGCCAGCGCGACGCGCTCGATTCGCTCCGCGACGACCTCGGGATGCTCGACGTAGTTCGAGGTAGTATCGATCGCGCCGACGATCAGTCTGAGATGGCGCGGGAGCGGATGCTGCGTGAAGCAGCGGTACTCGTGGGCGTGTCTCGGATTCGCCATCGAGAGCATCAGCGCGCCGACTTTGGCCTGGTAGAGGTGCTCGATAATCGCCTCGAGCGGGACGTCGTCATTGTGCGGCCCTTCGTAATTTCCCCAGCAGACGTGCATCCGGACGCTGTCGCGCGGCAGGCCCTCGATCGCGCGGTTGATCGCCTCGACAACCAGTGCGACAAAGGCAAGAAAATCGCGCAGGGGCTTGCCGGCGAAGCTCGTGTGCCGCTCCATCGCGAGGTCCGGGCAATCGAGCTGAAGGACCAGGCCGTGCGCGATTATGGTCTGGTACTCGACGCGCAGAGCGCCAGAGAGCGCCATCACATAGTCGCGCATTGATTCGTAATGTGAATTGAGCATCGCGGCCGCGACGATTCCGGGCGAAGGCGCGGTCATGAACGCGGCGGTGAATTGCCGCTCCTGCGCAGCGAGCGCATGGCGGAAGTCGTCGCACTGCTTTTCGATCGCCCCGCGCGCCACGTAACGCACCTCGCCGGTGGCCATCGGCGCGTGCATCAGGTCGACCTGAACGCGCGCGAACTCGGGCGCCTTGAGCGCGAGGAAGGTCGGATAGTGCACGAGATCGCTCATCACCGGGCGTTGGCTGCGCCCGGAGAAGCCGGTCATCCGGTGCTGTACGTAGGTGAAAAAGCTTTCGCGCCCCTGTTCGCCGTCATTGCCGATGTCGATGCCGGCTTCGAGCTGGCGCGCGACGACCGATGCGGTCGAGCGGAAGACGAGCTCATCCAGGGCGCGTTCGTCGGTCGGCTCCTGGCGGCTCTTGCGCCCGAGCAGTTCGGAGAGTTCGTTGGGGCGCGGGAGACTGCCCGCGTGGGTGGTCAGAATTCGCCGCTGTGAGTCCGCCATATGCCGCGCATGATTTCAAAATTCTCCCCTCGGCGCGAGAGTGGGCGCAAGACAGCGTCACCGGCATTTGCCCGTGGGACTCATCGCGGATTGGGTTTTGAGGAACCACAGGCGGACGCCATGCAGAGCACGCGTTTGGCGGGAGCTACAGGGCAGGAATTTGTCGTCCTGCCCGAAAAGCGCGGCGGACACGAGCGAGCTTAGGAAGCGTTCTTCTTTTTTTCTGCCCAGCGCTTCTTCATCGCTTCAGAGAGCTTCTTCCGGCCCGCAGCAGTGAGCCCGCCACCTCGCTTGGGCGCAGAGGCCTTACCGGTGGTCTTCCCTATACGACGCTCTGCCCAGCGTCTTTTCATCGCCTGTGATAAACGACGTCTCCCCGCTGCAGTGATACCGCCACGCCGCCGTTTGGGCGCACCCGCCCTTCGAACAATACCGCTGACCGCCACCTTCGCATCCTCGAGAAGGACGTCAATAGCCCGGCCCATCCTGTCTCTTTCCATTTTCAACTCTGTGATTATCCTGTTCAGGTCCAATTTCGCCTCCTGTTTGATAGCGGGTGCCGTAAGTATCCGGTCTCCGCCGAGCAACTACAACTCCCCCGCAGCTTAGACAACGTGGGGGGCTGCGATCCATCACATATGCCGGTCGGACGAAATATCTGATGGACTTTGGCCTCGTCAGATGCTGCAACCTAGATCGAGCCTCCCACGGTTCAACATGTACTTGGGGACCGTGGCTCGGCTGACGTCAATGCCGAGCTTGAGCAGCTCGCGGGGATCCACCAGGAATGCCAGTCTCGACCGATCCGCATGCCCTGTCGAAAATTGGCCTGCTCCCTTGGTCGTACCCACTTAAGTATTCTATCGGTAGGTTAGCGGCGACGAATCTATTCGAGGTGTCGAATATGCGTGCTGAAGGAACGGTGGGACAAGGGTTCGAGGCGGTGCGCGACGCATTCGCGGAAGGACAGGCCCAAGACGAAGGCGGCGCGCAGCTATGCGTGTATCGGCACGGCAGGAGAGTGGTCGATCTATGGACGGGAATGGATAAGCTGAATGGCCGTCCGTTTACCGCGGACACAATCACGATATTGATGTCGTGCACTAAGGCGGTCACCGCCGTGTGCGTGCACATGCTCGCCCAGCGCGGACTGATCCACTATGACACGCCCGTTGCAAGCTATTGGCCAGAATTCGCCGCTAAAGAAAAAACGGCAATCACGGTTCGCGACATCCTTGCACATCGAGCGGGCCTTATGGGCTTCGACGAGGAAACCGGAATATACGGCCGCAATCTATTCGACTGGAACCGCTGCACCGCAGCGCTCGCGAACATGGAGCCATGGTGGAAACCGGGCTCGGCGTACTTCTATCACGCTTTGACTTTTGGCTATCTCGCTGGCGAGCTCGTCCGGCGCGTCTCCGGGAAAACCATCGGCGAGTTTGTCGATTCGGAAATCGCTGCGCCGCTCAAAATTGACCTGTGGATCGGGCTCCCGTCCGAGCAGGAGTATCGCGTCGCGCCACACATCGTTCCCGCGACGCAGCTAACCGAGGAGCAGTGCAGGGCCCTGTTCACCAGCCTGGGACTGGATATGAACTCCCGCCCGGTGCGTGCGGTGTTCAACATGATCACAACCGGCATAGAAGGCTTGGGCATTATCAACACACGCGAAGCTCACGCCGCCGAGTTGCCATTCGGCAATGGCATCGCGAATGCGCGCGCGCTTGCAAAGATGTACGCCGCCTGCATCGGCGAGATCGACGGCGTCCGCCTATTGACGCGCGAGACGATGGAGCGCGCACGCGAATCGCAGAACGAGAGGCTTGGCGCCCCCGCTTCGCTGATGCCGCTGGTCGGGCCGGGGCCGCAGAGATTTGGCCTGGGTTTCGAGCTGCCGCGCGCGATCGAGCCGATGCTGGGTGCAGGATCTTTCGGGCATGCAGGCGCGGGCGGCCGTATGGCGTTCGCGCATCCGGAATCCGGCATCGCCGTGGCCTATGTATGCAACAGCATGTTGTGGGACGGCATTAGCGGCCCCGACCAACGCTGGCTCGGCTGGACAAAGGCATTGCGCGACGCGATCGGCAACTTTGGATTTTGATGATCAGAGAAATCCATTTTTCAATTTCTTCAGAACCACATAATATGCCCCCGCAACGGTGAAAAGTCTGAAGCGAGGCGGAATCATGCGCTTGGTGACGTTTGCAAATAAAAACGGAGAAGAAAGGCTTGGCGCCTTGTTCGATGGCGACTCGCGAGCAGGTGACCTGGCTGAGGCGCATCGGATGAGAACCGGGAAGATTGCGCCGCAGTTGTCCTCGATGCAGGCGGTAATCGAGGGTGGTCTGCCGGCACTCGATGTTGCGCGTGCTGCGCTCGAGCACGCGCGTTCCCGCGGCGATGGAGTGCTGGCATTTGGCGATGTTCGCCTGAAAGCGCCACTGCCGCGGCCGGTTCAGATGCGGGATTTTTTGTGCTTTGAGGAGCACCTGAAAAACAGCTTCGCCAGGGCGATCGAGGTGGCCACAGCAGGAGCATCAGATCCGGCCAAGGCGCGCGCCCAGCTGGAAGCCTCTGGCCGTTTCACGATTCCTCCCGTTTGGTACGAATTTCCCATCTATTACAAATGCAATCGGATGTCGGTGGTCGGGCCGGACGAAGATGTAATCTGGCCCCGCTACGCCCATATGCTCGACTACGAATTGGAATTGGCCGCAGTGATCGGCAAGCGCGGCGTTGACATCTCGCGCGAGCGCGCACGCGAGCACATCTTCGGTTACACGATTTTCAACGACGTGAGCGCACGCGACTACCAGATGCGGGAAATGACGGGTTCGCTGGGCCCGGCGAAAGGCAAGGACTTTGACACCGGGAACATCCTGGGTCCATGCATCGTGACCGCCGATGAGATCGACCCCTACAACCTGACGATGACCGCCCGCATCAACGGCGAGCAACTATCTCGCGGCTCGTCGTCAACCATGCACCATCGTTTCGAGGACTGCATTGCGCACGTCAGCCAGAGCGAAACGCTTTATCCCGGCGAGGTGCTATGTTCCGGGACGGTTGGCGGCGGCTGCGGGCTCGAGCATGGGCGTCTGTTGGCGCCGGGTGATACGGTCGAGCTGGAAATCGAAAAGATCGGCGTCCTTCGCAACCGAATTGTAAAACATGGCTGAGAAAAAGAATCCCATGAGCGAAGCCATCGATATTCTCCTCGCCTTGCGCGTGCGTGCGCTGGTCCACAAGTTCTGGGCGGCGGTGCGCGGCCCATCAGGAGAACGTTCGTGAGCAAATGGCAATTCACCAAAGGTCTGCATGACCTTGGACGTGGCGCTTATGCATACCTGCAGCCGTCAGGAACCTGGGGCTACAGCAACGCCGGCCTGATTACCGACGGAGATGAATCGCTGCTGGTCGATACGCTTTTCGACGAACGGCTGACCGCCGAGATGCTTGGCGTGATGCATGACGCGACCGGCTTTGGAGCCGACCGCATTGGCCTGGTGGTGAACACACATTCGAACGGCGATCACACCTTTGGCAATCGGCTTGCGAAAAATGCGGTGATTATCGCGTCGGAAGCGGCGGCGCACGAGATGCGCGAAGAAGGTAATCCGCAGATGCTCGCCGAACTGATGAGAAACGCGGCCGCGATGGGAGAGGTCGGCGCTTTTTTCAAGAGGATCTTCGGAGCGTTCGATTTCGCCGGGGTGACACTCAGGCTGCCCGACCGGACCTTTGCCGGAGAGGAAACGCTCAGAGTCGGCGACAAGCAGGTAAAACTCGTCCAGGTGGGGCCGGCGCACACAGCGGGCGACGTGATCGCCTTTGTGCCTGCGAATCGGGTCGTCTACACGGGAGATATTCTGTTCATAGATGGGACTCCGATCGCATGGGCGGGTCCCGTGAGCAACTGGATCAAAGCCTGCGATCGAATTTTGGGGCTGGATGTTGACGTGGTTGTTCCCGGCCATGGCCCGATCACAGACCGGGCCGGCGTCAAGCGGATGCAGGATTATCTGGTCTACGTCGACCAGGAAGCGCGCAAACGTCACGCCGCGGGAATGAATTCATGGGAGGCCGCACAGAATATCGCTCTGGGCTCATTCGGTGCCTGGGAAGATGCGGAGCGGCTGGCCGTAACGGTGGATACGATTTTTCGCGAGATAAACGACGATCACTCACCGCGCAACATCATGGACCTGTTCGCCCGAATGGCGCAGTTGCAGCGCCGCTAGAATGGGTCACCCAAACGGCTCGCGGCGTTGCTGACGAGTTCGAGGTGTCAGCCCTCTGATGGTGTGTGCCGCCTGACAACTCCGAAAGGTCCGAGAAAAATGGAATTCAGGCCGTTTTTAAGGCTTTTAGTTTTAAGGCACGGGAAGGCGGCATACAAATTCGCGCTGACCTGAGATAGAGTTCGGCCACTTCGCTCAGGAGTCTGCACAGATGGCTGAACTCAAGCACCGCGTGGTAATGGCCAACGGTATTCGCATCCACCTCGTCGAGGCGGGCAAGGGTCCGCTCGTTCTGATGGTCCACGGCTTTCCCGAATCGTGGTACTCGTGGCGGCATCAGCTTCATGCGCTCGCTGATGCGGGCTACCGCGCGGCGGCGATCGATGTGCGCGGTTACGGTCGCTCGTCGGCGCCAGCGGGGATTGACGAGTACCGAATGACGAAGCATGTCGCCGATAACTTGGGCGTGGTCGAGGCGCTTGGTGAGAAGATCGCGACTATTGTCGGCCACGACTGGGGCGCGCCGATCGCGGCAAACTCCGCACTGTTGCGTCCCGACGTGTTCCGCGCGCTGGTGCTCCTGAGCGTCCCTTATTCACCCCGAGGAGCGCGCCGGCCAAGCGAAGCATTCCGCGTGATGGGTGGCAAGGAGGAATTCTACATTGAGTACTTTCAGCAGCCGGGTCGCGCCGAAGCCGAGATCGAGCCGGATGTCAGCGGGTGGCTGCTGGGCTTTTACTACAGCGCCTCGGGCGGTGCGAATCAGCCCGCCCACGCGCGAATTTGCCGCTATCTCCGCTCTGTAGTGAAACAATACATACTGTGTGGCGGATGACGCAGTCTTATGCGAACTGCTCTCTGCGTCAAATTCCCTGATCATCAGGGAAAATACAGGGAATTTTCGCGATTTCGGCCGCCTTGGGGTCGAATTGAGACCAAATAAGTCTTGTCTTCTCTCGGGTTTTTGAGGAAATTCCCTACTCAACCGAACAGGGAATTATTTTGGAGGAACAGGGAATTTTTTCCGCGGATCAGGGAATTTACAGGACGGATCAGGGAAATCAGTAATTCGCCACACACAGGGGACGAGTAGTCTCATCTTTACCCGGTTCCGGCCCTCCTTAGAACTTATGCGGCCGGAGAGGCGGTTGCCGTCGGCACGGCGCTTGCCGGTATGGAGTAGCCGTTGTTCGTGCACCAGATCTTGACACCGTCATTGAGGAGGGCCGTACCGATTTTACCGCCCTCGCTGCCTGCCGGCCCGTACATTGCCCCCGCGACGAGTGGTACGATTGTTGCGTCCACCGGGTTACCGCTCGCAACGTCGCCACACGCAGCCTCGACGGCATCCTCGGTCGCGCACGCGAGAGGATTACGAGTAGATGCGTTGCATCGCGCGGCCAAATCACTCTTGGTCGGCGCATCGAAGACTTTCAAGGTCAGGCACGCGGCTTGATCAGGAGTGGGTGCATGGCATCGCGCGGTTAAATTATTCTTGGTCGGAATCAGGTCTGCCACCGTCTGGATTGGCGCCGGGGAATTTGTCGAGCAGCCAACAATCGCCAGTGCGATTACGCACCCTAGAAGTACCACTCTCCGTTCCATCTTTCTTTGCTCCTGCTCGGCCTTTTGCCGCGGTTGGTTCAATTTTCGCTAAGCGACATTGATGGGGAATTCCTTTTTCTCTTTCAAAACAGGCTATTCGTAGCCCCTAATTGAACTCAGAGTCAAGTCGTTGCCCTGCTGACGATCGCGGCCGACGCGGGCATCCGCAGGGAAGCTGGGTTTGAGCCGCGCGACCGCTTCGCAGGCCGACTCCGCTGCTTTTGGGAACGGATTCTTCACACACTTCCTGTATCCATCGTTCAGGTCTGCCGCGCTTATCGTAGAATCGCACCACCGCTGTCATAAGCCGCGAGGGCGGTCACGATGAAGCCGACGCGAGGGAACAACTCCCCAAAGTGGGACTCCACCTTCGCCACGACCAGCCGCGTCCTATTTTAACGGGAATCGGCGCGGTAAAGAGCGGGCGATTCACGCCAAGATAATCTCGACGCATCACGAGCAGACAGGATTCGCAGAAGCGGGGTGATCGTCGTCACCAAAAGGGGCCGTGGAAAACCGTCGGCCAGCAGAATTGATCCTTCTCCTGGCAAGCTGCGACTCCAAGTGCCATTTGCTAGGGGCACGACAGTTCGCCGAGATGGCCCGCCATTCGCGCCTGTTTGTAGTAAGTCGCAGCTTTGCTTTTGTCGCCTGTCCAGCAGTACGCCGTGCCCAAGTTACGGTAAAGCCCTTGTGCGAATTGCTTCGGTTGGGCGGGTGAGTCATAGCGATCATATTTGGTCGGATCTTCTTCATAAGCGGTCCGCGCCTTTTCCAGTAAGGGTTCCGCCAGTAGAGCGGCAGACTTCTGCGCGGAGGCTACAGACCCGCCATCCCCCGTCCCCCGTGCACTCGCGTCCTCTAGGCGTGAAAATGCCGCGTCGTTCAAGTTAAAGATGTAATCTAACTGGTCCAGCTGGCCACAATCGCGGGCCGTGTCGCTTGCAGCCGCAGTATCAATCGCTGGCTCGGACTTCTGCGCTTTCCGAATTTCGGGCCATGTCAGACCTGACTGCCGCGCTACCTTACAGTTAAGTTCCTTGAGGTCATGCGTAAGAGCCTCTCGCTCAGATTGCGGTACCAAAGATGCCACCGCGTGCACGTCTACCGGGGACTTGGAAATATTTGCCAACGTCTTGACCGCTTGATCGCTGGCCGAAGCCTTCTTCGCCGCCTCGCCGGCAGACCACGCCTGCAATTCGTACTGCATCTGGTGATTCAAATACTCTAAGAAGGTCAGATCGTCCGGGAGAGAACCATGGTCACTGTGGGTGTATTGCACCTCGAACCATCTCCCAGCTTCATCTAAAGAATCGGGTATGGCTCTTCTTCGAGGTACGCGCCCATCTCCGCTGTTGGAAAGCGGGTCGACCGTTAGATGGAAGGATCCCAGCGATCCGTCGATGATGACTCTATCCACGGTTTTGAAATTCTCGCTCACGAATATGGTAAGCGGGACGTTTTGTTCGTGTTGCCGATCGATATCCAACTCGCGGCGGAAGGCTTGGGCTAATGCTATCGCCTTCGATCGCCGCTGGTAAAAAAGGTCTCGCGCCGCTTTGTCGCTGCTACTATTAGGGAAGTCGTAACTCCAGGTACTCTTGCTAAATAAGGCGCCCTCGTTCAACAAAGTTTTCTCCACTTGCGGCAACTCCCACTCTTGCTCACTCAAGAGATTTCTTGCTCGTGGGGGGAAGGTCTGATCCATCACACACGCGCGGTCCTGGTCAGTCTCTGGAGGCAACAGTTCAAAAATGGATGGAAAGGTATAGGCACTCGCCCTCAACTCTGAAAAATAATATTTGTACACCAAGTCCAACGGTGCTGCGGGCAGACCTTCAGAGTTTGCGGGAATGTCTTCATAGCCGTGAGCCATTATTCGTACCATCTCGCAGGAACCATCGAGCGGAGAGCCGAGCAGCAGCAGGTGTTTTAGATGTACCTGGGGCGTGTAGTAGTGCTGTAGCCAGTACCACGCGACCAACCCACCCTGACTATGGGCCACGATTACGAGGTCCCGGTCTCGCAAATCCTCTTGACTCCGCAAGTGTTTGTCTAGGTCGATCGCAGCGTCGCGGATATCTCGCCGCCAGTCGTAAGGAAACGCGTATAGATCCTGACGACCGCTGGTGGTTGAGCACATTGTTGTTATCGCTTGGCCATATATGTGTACGGCTTCAATCGCCTGGTAGTCGAGGAGAAGTTCGGCACGGACGTTTGCTGGACATTCGGCTGGATCAAAGACCAGATCCTCCGCGCTGACTCTTTCCTGTCCCCATATTGTCTTACCTCCTTTGGTGAGTTTGGAACCTAGTATGCCGGGAATGAAAATGATAGCGGGTCGGTCTTGCCGACTGTTTGGTACATCGCTCTGGGCGAGCACCGACTGCAAGTGTTCGCCAGTCAGCTTCGCAGGGAAGGGCTCTAACCGTGACGATGGAACGGGAAGGGCGGACGTACTATTGCCCGAACAGAGTAGCGGCATGGGCGTAAACTGGTCATCGCATGCCGGTCCGCCCGCGTGAGTGTCGGCAACTGTACTATTGGCAGCAGATGCGCCTCCAGGTATCACATGTGTCACACAACCTGCGAATAGAGAGGCGCTGCTGAGCGATAGTAACAGAAATAAAGTCGGTGCCCGCATGCTGGGTGTGCCTCCTTCGGCTCGTGACGCACTCCGAGCATACTCGCCCCCTTGCCGTTTGGAATCAAGCCGGGATTTCCGTTTTGACTCTCCGATATCGGGTTCTCGACCAATCAGGCGGAGAACTTTCGAGGCTATGGCCTGCACCCCAATTTCCAACCAATCATAAGTAGAGTCCGCCGGTTATTTCGCCCCTCCTGGAACATGTTGTTTGAGGCTTTGGTTTCATCTTCATCCCAGTTTTTCTGGCCGCGCTTCACTCTCTGAGGGCGGCCGAAAAACTGTCCGGTTTTGGATCCTCGGCCGGGGTGCAAGCGACAGCTATGTGCGCCATCTGGTGCCGCTCGCGCTGCTCGCTCCAGCAATCGTGGAATCCATCTGTGCAGGGCGGCAAGGCGTATGCCTCTCCGCCGAGCGTCTGAAGACTCAGGCCGGTGTTCCGATCGAATGGGACGCGCAGCAGCGGCTCCTTGCGGATTAGAGGGCCGGGCCTCTTCGCTTCTTGCCCACTAAGGACCTTCGATCTAGCGAACCGAGAAGCGCCAGGGCGCGATCGGACACAACCCGCTCGTGGCACCGAATCTCTTCTGAACAGAGAGGAATCGGGGCGAATTGGCGATTTGCAAGATTGGTCGCTCTCTCCGCTGCCACAAGCGGTGCGAATCAGCCCGCCCACGCGCGAATTTGCCGCTATCTCCGCTCTGTAGTGAAACAATACATACTGTGTGGCGGAGAGGGGGGGATTCGAACCCCCGGAGCCGCAAGGGCTCACGTGATTTCGAGTCACGCCGGTTAAACCAGACTCCCGAACCTCTCCGCGGTAGACGAGCATCGATGTTTGCTCCCGCGCAGTCAAGCTGACCCTGGCTCGGATTCGTTCTCGCGCCGCTCGTCAACGAAATGCCGCGCTTGGAACATTCTCGATCGGACGATTTTGCGATCGCAGCGGAATTTGATCCCGCCGGAATTTCCGGGTCGCGAGTTACTCGCGGCGGAACGCATACAATCCCATGAAGCCCGGCGGACGCCATCCTCCGTTCGCGCACGCGTTGCACACCACGTACTGCTTGTGGCGCCCGTCCTCGACGCCCGTGAGCGCGACTGCGCTTTCCGTGGATACGGGCTTGTTGCAGGCGACGCAGGTCGCCGTCAGCGCCTTGTTCTGCTTGGCCTTATCACTTGGCATCGCGGCCGCACCACTTTTCTGAAGATGTCATTTGCATTCGAGCACCAATGAGTTCTTTCATATATTTCTCGCCGCGTCACCCACCCCGAAAAAAAACGTCAACTGATCGGAAAACAAAATGGACCCGGGAAGATCGAAACGCGCCGGTAGAATCTGAAATTTCCCATCTCGCCTCAGTTCTCTGCTCGGCGCGCGCGAAAGAACTCGCGCATTATCTCGGCGCACTCCGGTTCTATCACGCCGGCCACTACCTCGAATCGATGGTTCAGGCGGCCGTCGCGGCCGATATCGTATACTGAGCCGAGCGCACCTGCCTTGTCGTCGCGCGCGCCGTATATAACCCGTGCGATTCGCGCGTTTACCATCGCACCTACGCACATCACGCATGGCTCGAGAGTGACGTACACCGACACCGCCGTCAGCCGGTACGTTTTGAGCGTCGATGCGGCTGCGCGAATTGCCAGGATTTCCGCGTGCGCCGTCGGATCGCCGAGCCCTATTGGCTGGTTATGCCCTGCCCCGACGATTTGCCCATCAGCGACCGCGATCGCGCCGACCGGGACCTCACCCTCTGCCCCGCCGCGACGGGCTTCGGCAATAGCATCGGCCATAAACTGCAGGTATTCAGCGGTCGCCATGTGACTCCTGGAGCGGCTCCGGCGGCGTTCAATTAGTAGATTGACATTGGCGAAGCCCCGCACCAAGGTCGAGGGTGATCGGGCGGCGCGATCGCTGATACTATAATGGCCACGCCGCCATGCGATTCATCGACGAAGCCAGGGTATTCGTGCACGCCGGCAAGGGCGGCGACGGCGCAATCGCGTTTCTGCGCGAAAAATTCCGACCGTTCGGCGGACCTGCGGGCGGCAACGGCGGGCGCGGCGGCAGCGTAATCTTCCAGGTCGATGAAGGCCTCTCGACGCTGCTCGATTTCAAATATCAGCCGCGTTTGATCGCGAAAGACGGCGAACCCGGCCGCGGCAAGGAACAATATGGCCACGGCGCCGACGACATCATCGTGCGAGTGCCGCCCGGCACGATTGTCTTCGACGAGGAAAGCGGCAAGACGCTCGCGGACCTGGTGATGCCGGGTGACACGGCAATCATCGCGCAGGGCGGCGAGGGCGGCCGCGGCAACATGCACTTCGCGTCCTCGACGCGACGCTCGCCACGAATCGCGACGCCGGGAACCGCGGGCGAGCAGCGATGGATCCGGATGGAGCTGCGGCTGGTCGCGGAGGCCGGGCTGGTAGGACTTCCGAACGCGGGCAAATCGACGCTGCTGACCGCGCTCAGCGCGGCGCGCCCGAAGATCGCGTCCTACCCGTTCACCACGCTGGCGCCCAATATCGGCCGCGTGTCCATCTCGGGCGAGGAAAGTTTCACGCTGGCCGATATCCCCGGCCTTATCGAAGGCGCGCATCGCGGGCTTGGACTCGGGATCCGTTTCTTGCGCCATCTGGCGCGCACGCGGCTCGTCGTTTACGTGCTCGACGGCGCGGACAATCCCGACGCCGCGTTCGCGACCGTGCACGCCGAGATCGCGGCGTTCGATCCCGCGCTGGCCGATCGCCCGGCGTTGGTTGCGCTCAACAAGATCGACCTGATCGCCGCCGACGAAGTGAATAAGACCGCGCGCAAGCTCCGCAAGCTCACCGGTCTCGAAGTATTCCCGATTTCGGCGGACAAGAGCGAAAATTTGGCGCCGCTGGTCGCGGCGATCGCGCGGATGCTTCATCGGATGGATCAACCGGCCGCATGTCCCAGCTGAACTACAAGGAATCGACGGTCGCGCGCGCGCGGCGGATCGTGATCAAGGTCGGCAGCGCCGTATTGTCCGAAGTCGATGGACTGCGCGTCGATGTGATCGAGCAGCTCGCGGCGCAGATCGAGTCGGCGGTGCGGGCCGGCTATGAAATCGTGATCGTCACGTCGGGCGCGGTGGCCGCGGGACGCGCGCGACTCTCGAAACTTCACGGCGCAACGATCGCAGCGCGGCAAGCCGCCGCCGCCACCGGGCAGATCGAGCTGATGTCGGCGTGGGCGCGCGCATTCGCCGTCCACGATCGGACCGTCGCGCAGATTTTGCTCACCCATCAGGACCTGGCCGAGCGCCGCAGGCGTCTCAACGCAAGCCAGACTATTTCGGAATTGCTCGGCGCGGGCGTGATTCCAATCGTCAACGAGAACGACACCGTCGCAGTCGAGGAAATTCGCCTCGGCGACAATGACGTGCTGTCGTCGCTGGTCGCGAGCCTGGTGCAGGCGCAACTTTTGGTCATCTTGAGCGACGTGGACGGCGTCCTGACCGCCGACCCTCGCGAGCGCAGCGACGCGCGGTTGATTCCCGTGATCAACGATCCGGAGGCCGAGATGCGCGGGTTGGTGGTCGAGAACGCGGGTCCGCTGGGGGTCGGCGGGATGGCGACCAAGTTGAAGGCGGCGCGGCAGGCGGCGCAGGCCGGAATCGCCGTGATAATCGCGCGCGGGCGCGAAGCCGGCATCGTCACCGCCGCGCTGGATCCGGCGCGCGAGGCGGGCACGCTGATCGTGCCGGCCGGAGTGCGGCTCAAGAGCCGAAAGCATTGGATAGCGTTCGCGCTGCGGCCGGCGGGCTCAATCGCGGTCGATAAGGGAGCGGCCGACGCGCTCTGCAACCGGGGACGTTCGCTGCTGCCCTCGGGCGTGCGGGAGGTGCGGGGAGACTTCGGCGGCGGCGATTGCGTGAGCCTGCTCGATCCCGACGGAGTCGAGTTCGGGCGCGGCTTGGTGAACTATCCGGCGTCCGACGTGTTGAAAGTGGCCGGGCGGCGTTCGACTGAAATCCCGGCTCTGCTCGGCTACAAAGTGGCCGACGAGATTATCCATCGCGACAACTTCGTGCTGATTAAGGAAATCGCGTAGGGCAGGGGAGTCACTTAATTGAAGGTGAAACCCACCATGGGTTTCAGCAGGGGTGACCCCTGAACCCAATGTTAAGAAACGTGCGGGCTATCGCCCTGTTAGAAGTAGAGGGGCAGAAGACTCGCAGTTTATTTGAGCGGCTTCGGAATATATCCTCAATTAGTGACAGACTTGAGGGCGGACGAGCAGCGAAATCGGATGACGGTCGAAGCGGATACAATCGCCGCGTTGGGGCGGGCGCGGGCGGCGGCGCCAAGGATGGCGCTCGCGACGACGGCGGAGAAAAACGATTTTCTACGCCGGTTGGCGAGTTCGATTCGCGATTCACGCGCGGAAATTATCCGCGCCAACGCAATCGACCTCGAGCGCGCGCGCAAGAGTGGACGCGGCGGAGCGTTCGTCGAGCGGCTGACGCTCGATGACAAGCGAATCGAAGCGATGGCCGCGGGCGTGCTTCAAGTCGAGGCGCTCGACGATCCGGTCGGGACTGCGATCGAGAAGTGGACGCGGCCCAACGGACTGAAGATCGAAAAGCGGCGTGTGCCGATCGGCGTGATCGCGATGATTTACGAATCTCGGCCCAACGTCACGGTGGATGCGGCCGCGCTGACGCTGAAAGCCGGCAACGCGGTGGTATTACGGGGCGGCAGCGAGGCGCTCGGCACCAACGGATTTCTTTCGGGACTGATCTCGCAAGCGTTGAGGGACGCCAGGCTGAATCCCGACGCGGCGACCTTTATCCGCGATCCGGATCGCGAAGTAATCCAGACAATGAAGCGCAGCCGCGACCTGATCGACCTGATAATTCCGCGCGGCGGCAAGTCGTTGAAGGCGGCGCTGGAAGGCTCGGCGGTTGCGCTGCTGCCGCATTTTGACGGTATCTGTCACACCTACGTTGACCGGGCGGCCGATCTGAAGATGGCCGAGGAAATCTGCTTGAACGCGAAATGCTCGCGGCCGTCGGTCTGCAATGCGATGGAGACGCTGCTGGTGCATCGCGCGGTCGCCGAGAAATTTCTCCCCGCGCTCGCCGTGCGCATGACGGCGGCCGGCGTCGAGATCCGCGGCGATGAGCGCACGCGAAAAATCGTCCCCGCAGTGGGCGCGGCGACGGACGAAGATTGGGACACGGAATATCTGGACCTGATACTGGCGGTGAAAGTGGTGGATTCGATTGACGAGGCGATCGCGTTTATCGCGCGTCACGGGTCTCATCTTGCGGACGCGATCGTCACGGGCGACGCGGAGGCGGCGGCGCGCTTTGAACGCGAGGTCGATTCGGCTACGGTTTACGTCAATGCGTCAACACGTTTCACCGACGGTTTCGAATTCGGATTCGGCGCAGAGACCGGAATCTCGACCAATCGGCTGCACGCGCGCGGGCCGATGGGACTCAACGAGTTGACCACGTACAAGTACGTCGTTGGCGGGACCGGACAAGTTCGCGCCTGAGCCACGAAGCTAAAATCACATGCGAGTAGGATTGTTCGGCGGCACTTTCAATCCGATTCATCTCGGGCATCTGCGCGCGGCCGAGGAAGTTCGCGAGGCAATCCATCTCGACCTGGTATATTTCATTCCGGCCGCGTCGCCGCCGCATAAGGCGAAGAGCGAATTGGCGCCCGCGGAGCATCGGCTCGCGATGGTTCGGCTGGCGACCAAGGGCAACCGGCATTTCATGGCGTCGGACGTGGAGATTCGGCGGGCCGGGCGCTCGTACACGATCGACACGGTGCGCTACTTCCTGGCGACGCTGCGCCAGCCGGCGACGCTGTACCTGCTGATGGGCGCGGATCAGTTTGCCGAGCTCGAATCGTGGAAGGAGCCGGACGAACTGGCGCGCTTGTGCAACTTCGCCGTTCATACAAGGTTAACCGAAGGCGAGGCGGGTTCGCCGCGAATTTCAGTTGCCGCGCTCAAACGATTTGGCTACACTCAGGCAGACGATCACTACGTGCATTCGAGCGGACAAACGCTATCTTTCGTCGAAACCACGTTCCTACCCATTTCAGCGACTGAAATTCGCGGCAAACTGCAACGCGGTGAATCGATCAGGTACCTGGTGCCGATCGACGTCGTCGATTACATTCAGTACCACGCGCTGTATTGAGGATCACTCTGCTTAAACTTTTGCGTTCATTCCGATCGAACCAGCCACAAGCGGCGAGTAAGTTGCCGCGTCGCGGACACATTTCTTGACGGCGCTGAAGAAGGCATACGCCGCCGCCGAAGCGGCGCTGGAAAAAAAGGCCTACGACCTGGTGGTGCTCGAAGTCGAGCATCTGAAGTCAGTCGCGGATTATTTTCTGGTAGCGACCGGGCGCTCCGACGTGCAGGTGCAGGCGATCGCGCGCGGGATCGAGGACGCGATGGGCAAGGCGGGACAGCGGGCGCTGGCGGTCGAAGGGATGCATCATGCGCACTGGGTGGTGCTCGACTACGACGACGTGGTTATCCACCTGTTCTACGAACCGGCGCGGGAGTTCTATCGGCTCGAAACCAACTGGATCGACGCGCACGAAGTGAAGTTGCCGGAGCCGATTCGGACGCAGGCCGAGGGCTTGCGCATCCGGGCGCTGGGGTGAGAGTCGGCGCGCGCGGGGGTTTTTTAGTCAGGCCTCGCGAATCACGTGCGAGATCCAGACCAGGATGATGGCGCCGATGGTCGCGACCACGATGGCGCCGATCATGCCGTTCTGCCCCGGAATGCCGAGTGCGCCGAAGATCCATCCGCCGACGAGGCCACCGAGCAGGCCGAGCACGAGGTCGCCGATCAATCCGAAGCCTTCGCCGCGGATCAGCTTGCCTGCGAGCCATCCCGCGATTATTCCGACTATGATTGCACCAACCATTGTGAGGCCCTCATTACGTTTTTCGTCTTTCGTTTCTCGTTGTCGCAACAACGCCTCGAACGACGGGGCGAGACTGCTACTTTTTTTGTTCCATCGGAACGCCGCAGCACTTGAGTTGTCCGGAGCCGCCCTTGGTGACGATAACCTGCGATTTGCAATTGGCGCAGATGTAAACTTTGCCGAGCTGATTTGCCATTCCTGAGTCCTGATCCTTTGGGACGATTTTTTCTTAAAACTTTGTGCCTAAAATTTACGCGCCTCTGAACAGCGGCTTGCGCCTCTCGAGAAAGGCGCGCACGCCTTCGGCGCGGTCGGCAGTCGTTTGTAGCAGGGCGTATAGATCTTCCTCAAGCCTTATGCCCTGCTCCAATGTCATGTCGTAACCCTTGAGCACGGCGTCCTTGACCAGCCGCGCGGCCAGCGGAGCGCGGCTCAGGATCGCCTCGGCGACGCGACCGCTTAATGCGGCGAGCTCGGTGCGGCTGTCGGCGAGATAAGCGACGAGGCCGGTGCGCATCGCTTCGTCGGCTCCCAGAGGCGTCCCGGTGAGCATCATGCGCAGAGCGTTGCCGGCACCGACGAGCCGCGGGAGTCGCTGGGTCGCGCCGAAGTGGGGCATCGCGCCGCGTTTCATCAGCGTGATCGCGAATCGAGCCGACGAAATGGCGACCCGAATGTCGGCGGCCATGGCAAGTTCCAATCCTTCATCGAATGCGTCGCCGTTGATGATCGCAACGGTGGGCTTGGAGAGCACCGCGAGCGATTCGACGAGGCGCGGATCCACGCCGTTGTCGAAACCGGTGCAGAACACGGAGCCGGCGCCGGTGATAGCGAGCATGCGGGCGGCGGCGTCGTCCTCGACGTGCTCGATCAGCTCGAGCATCCGCACCGCCATCGCAGGCGTGAGCATCGCGCGCGGAGCGGCGTAGCGAAGCGTCGCGCTGACGCATCCGCTGGCGAAGGCAACGTCGATCACGCCGGCGGCCTGGTGGCGCGCGGCGCGGGTTCGGGTTTTTTTGGCGGGGCGCGGCGTCAGACGTCTCCCGCGGGCGCGCGCAGGTCTTTGCGCAGGATTTTGCCGAGCGGATTTTTGGGCAGCGCGTCGATGAACTCGATACGCTCGGGACGCTTGAAGCTGGCGAGCCGCGAGCGGCAGAACTCGGCGAGCTCTTGCTCGGTCACGGTCTTCCCCTTGCGCACGACGACGAAGGCCTTGACGGTCTGCCCCCACTCGACGGAGGGCACGCCGATAACGGCGCATTCATCGACGGCCGGATGGCTCATGAGGACGGTTTCGATTTCCGCGGGAGCAATATTTTCGCCGCCGCGGATGATCATGTCGTCCTTGCGGCCGGCGAAGAAGACGTAGCCGCCGCTGTCGAGCCATCCGAGATCGCCCGTGGCGCGCCATCCGTCGGGCATTTGCGCGTTGTCGTCGCGGCCAGCGTAGCCCTTCATGATTCGCGGCGTGCGGATGATTATTTCGCCGACCTGGCCGGTGGGGAGGAACTTGCCGTCCTCGTCGCGGACGCGAATCTCGACGTCGGGGAGAGGCAACCCTACCGAATTGAGGCGTTTGAGTTTGATCTCGATCTGCTCGGGCGTGCCCTCGATTCTATGATCGTCGGGGCCGAGCACGGTCAGCGATGAAGTTGTTTCGGTTTGTCCGTACGCGTTCACGAAGCCGACTTGTTTCGGAAAGACTTCTATCGCGCGGCGAATTACCTGCACCGGCATTGCCGCGCCGCCGTAGGCGAGGTTGGTCAGGCTGGAGAGATCGGAGTTCGCAAATGACGGCTCGTCGATGATCTGTTTCATCATCGTGGGCACAACGAAGCCATGCGTGACGCGCTCGCGCTGGACGAGATCGAGCCACGTGCGGGCGTCGAATTGCGGCATCACGATCATCCTGCGGCCGGTCCAGATGTTGGTCATGTACGAGGTGGTTCCGGCGATGTGGTAAAACGGCACGCACACCAGAGCGACGCCGCGATCGGTGCCGTCGGCCATCTCGACGTTGGCGGTCACGTAGGCGGTGAAATCGCGAAAGCGCAACTGCACACCCTTGGGCAGCGAGGTGGTGCCGCTGGTGTACATCAGGATCGAAATATCCTCGTCTTCGACTTCAGCTTCGGATTCATCGGGCACAGCCTTGGCGATCAGATCGGCGAGCCGCGGCAATCCACGGGCGCCGTCGCCGATCGCGACAATCCTGCTCGCGCTGAGCCGGGACTGAATTTTGCTTATCAGTTCGAGGTAGCGATCGCCGACGAGCAACGCCTTCGCCTGTGCGGTGTTGATCATGTATTCGAGCTCGGCATCCTTGGCGCGATAGTTAAGCGGCAGGAATATGAGTCCGGCCTTGGCGGCAGCGTAGTAGCATTCGACGTAGAGATCGGAATTGGTGTCGAGCAGGGCAACGACGTCGCCATGCGCCAACCCGAATTGTTTGAAGACCGCGCACAGGCGCGCGACCTGGTCGTTCAGATCCGCGTAGGTAAGGCGTCGCGCGCCGAAGACCAGGATTTCCTGGTCGGGCACGATCGACGATGGGATCGTGACGAAGTTAACCGTGTTCACAGCGCGCGATTCCTCCAGGTAGATGCAAATCAAATATTGGCATTTTTTCCGCCGCGGACCGGCCCGGGGCTGCGGTCGAGTTCGATCAGCGCGAGCCGCTTCCAAAGCCGGCGTTCGAGTTCGAGTCCCTGTCGAAGCGGCAAATCGAGGCCTCCCCAGACCGCCAGCTTTAGTATCGCGGACCGCTCGCGCGCGACGCGTCCAAAGGCGCGGGCGATCGAGAGAGCGCGGCGATCCAAATCCGCCAAGGGAACTACTTCGGCGACCAAACCTACAAGTAACGCGTTTTGGGCGTCAATCCAACGGCCGGTGAGGCAAAGATCGAGGGCGCGGCCCAGACCGAGCCGGCGGGCGGCGGTTTGGGTGCCAGCGACGCCGGGAATCATTCCGGCGCCGGTCTCGGGCAGGCAAAGCCTTGTGTCGTCCGCGGCGATGGCGAGGTCACACAGCAGCGCCATCTCGAGTCCGCCGCCAACCGTGTAGCCGTGGATCGCCGCGATTGTCGGGACGGGCAGCGCGCGAAGCATCCCCCACACGTCGCGGCGAAAGCGGACCCATCGCGCAACGATCGGCGACGGCGCCAGCCCGAACTCGGCAAGATCGCCGCCGGTGGAGAAGGCCTGACCGGCGCCCCGCAACACCATCGCGCGAACGTCGCGATCGTCGTGGATGGCGGCGAGAACCTGAAACAGATCGTCGCGCATCGCCATGTTGTAAGCGTTGAATTGATCGGGACGATTGAGCGTGACCCACGCGACGGGCCCGCGCTTGCTGTAGAGGACCGCGCTCGAGCCGCTCGATGACATCATCCGGAACGCAGCTCGGCGCTGTCGCTGCTGGCGATGGCGGGACGGCCGCGCTCGTAAACCACGCGGCCGCCGACGATTGTTATATCGACGGCGAGGTTCATCAGATCGGCGGGCTTGAGCGAGAACGGGTCGCGCGGCAGCACGATGAGATCGGCAAGACGGTCGGGCTCGATGGCGCCGGCGTCGAGCCGGGCGAGGCGCGCAGCGTCGATCGTGAAAAGCGCGAAGGCCTCGTGGATGGGAAGCGCTTCGGCGGGTGCGAGCTCGACGCCGTCGATGGTGGTGCGGGAAACCGCGGCCGCAATCGCCGCGAGCGGCTTGGCGGGTGTGACCGGGGCGTCGGTAGCGCCGACCAGATGAACACCAGCGGCCTTGAGACTTCGCGCGCGGTAGAGATGCGCGACGAGGCCGGGCTCCGCGGCGTACTTGGGACCGCGGAAGTAGATGAAGCCGGGGTTGGTGACGACCCACACGCCGAGCGCCATCAGCCGGTCTATGTAGTTGGGCGTAATCAGCCCGCCGTGTTCGATGCGAAACCGCGGGATGGCGCGTTCGCCGGCGAAACCCGCCCTGGCGGCTTCGATCGCGGCGAGCGCCTCTTCCAACTCTTCCATTTCGGTCGCATGAAAGGCGCAATCGAGTCCGCGGTCGAGCGCGTGGAGCACGGGGCGCGCGAGGCCGGCAGGGTCGTACTGATAGCCGGGCATGAACTTGACGGCGGCCAACGAGATTCGCGCGGCACTGGCAAATTTTTCGCATCGATCGACGGCGTCGAGATGATTGCCGCCGATCATCACGCCAACGCGCTGGCATATCGCGCCCGAATCCGCCAGCCTGGCGAACAGTTCGACTTCGACGGGGCCGTTGCGCGTGGTTGCGTCGGTGAACGTCGTCACTCCCGCGGCGGCCAGTTCGCGGCTCATGATGCGCGCGCGTGATTCCGATTCCGCGGCGGTCACGGGCGGCAGATGATTCGACAGCCACGTTTCCATCCCGACTACGAGGCCGGTGAGCTTGCCGGCGGCGTCGCGAATCATGTTGGCGCCCAGCGGCGGAGTGAAGCCGGCAGCTTCGAGGCCCAGCAGCGCGATGGCGCGCGAGTTGAGCCAGGTCGCGTGCAACGTCTGATGGCGCAAGCGCAGCGGATTCTTGGGCAGCGACTGATCGAGCTCGGCGCGCGTGGGCCCGCGCTTTTCGAGCATCAGCGCTTCGTCGCATCCGAACGCGCGCAGCCAGTTGCCGGGCGGAGTCTTGCCGGCGGCAAGCCGCAGGTCGCCCAGCAGATCGCCAACCGTGCGGCATCGCTGCACCGAGATTCCGGTGGCAGCGGCAGCAGCTTCCAGGAAATGGAGGTGCGAATCGATGAAGCCGGGCACGACGGCGCGGCCCGCGAGCTTGATCAGATGAGTTCGCGGACCGACCAGCGGTTTTAGTTCCGCAAACGGACCGTGTGCGGTGATCACCCCGCCGGAGATGGCAACCGAGTCGCTACCGGGGTGACCAAGGACGAGACCCTTGTGAAGAACCAGGTCGGCTTTCCCAGGCGCGACTACCACTTTGGAACGTATGCCTTCGTCGCCTGCGACCGAGCGCGGCGGCGTCTGGAGATCCTAGTCGGAACTTGGAAGCGGTTTGGCTTCCTTGATCTTCATCTCGACCTCGCAACACTCAAGCCCACCGGGGCCGGCCTTGTTGCAGAGCACCTCGGTGCCGCACTTTTCACACATGTAACGCTTACCGAGCACGTTAGCCATCGCAATCCACTCCTTGAACCGGGGCCGCGCGGGCCCGCATAATAAACTTAAAGTATCGCTTCAACTCCTTAACTCTGCGCGAACGGCAAATCAGTCACGATCGCGGCGCCGTCCTCGCCAATCTTCAACTCAACCCCGGGCGTCCATGCGCTGTGATGCAAAATCGCAAGCCCGATCGCGCCAAATCGTGGCGAGCACACGGCACTGGTCACACGGCCGACTTCCGTCCCGGCCAGACTGACGACCGCGCCGACGGGCGGCACATGCGCATTACTGAACTTAAGTCCGAGCATCCTTTTTTTCAAACCGCCGCGCGCGGTCGCCCGCTCGATTGTTTCCTGCCCGAGGTAGCATCCCTTGCTGAATGAGATTGCGCGATTGAGCCGCGCTTCGAGTGCGATCGTCTTGTCTATGGTATCGACACCGATGAGTGCGATGCCGTTCTCGACGCGGATAGTTTCGAGCAGGCACGAATCGACGCGGCGAAAATACGGCGCTTTCGCCAGTATGCCGGCGACGGTCGAATCAATCGAATCGCGCGAAGCGATTACAGATACCGCGGGTCCGCCGTAGCGGGGCAAGTTGCCGATTAGCGACTTGCGCTCTTCGATGAAGCGCCAAGGGGGCAGAGACGCTGCGGCCTGGGCAGAGCAGGCCGCGTCGAGGGCGGCAGGTCCCTCGACGTCGATCAGGGCAAGCTCGCCGGCGTCTTCGAATTCGACATCGTCGGCGACCAGCAAGCGCTCAAGATGCGCCCGCGTGCGCGTCCACGCATCGGAGTCGATATCGAGCAGGAGTGCATCGCCGGTCACCCAGATGAACGCATCGGCGATCACGTGCGCGTGCTCGGTCAGAAACAGCGCGGGCAGGATGGAACCGGGCTTGGCGCCCTTTACGTCGGCGGTGCACATGCCGTGGAAGAACGAGGCGCGATCGTCGCCGGCCACGCGCACGACGATTCGGCGGTCGAGGACGAGCACGCCCGCCGCGTTTATGACCGCATCGTAAGCGGAGTCGAAGGCGGCCGCATCGGCGGCGGTAGCGGGCGCGCCTGGACGATCAGTTGTTTCGAGATGTGCCACGACAGAATCAAGATACTAGCAGGGGCGACCCCTGCACCCAATGTTAAGAGGAGGGGTGACCCCTGCTGAAATGACGCGAGCGGGATTGTTTTTTTGGGTAGGTTTCAGAGTGCGAATTTGAATATAATCCGGAGCATCCGGAGGAGCGAAACTATGGGCGCATTTATCCTCGGTTTGATTGTCGGCGCCGGCGGCGCTCTGGTGCTCTTCATCTACGACGAGGGCGATATATTCTTGAAGCTCTCACGACAGATAAAGCAAACGGCAGAGCGCTACCGGCAATCGCCGTAGCCGCACGCGCCAAGCTCCTTTTGGTGGGTGCTGGCGTGCTCCAAGGCCAGCTTCGGAATACGAAGAACTGCGCGTTCACGACTGGACTGTGCGCGGCCACAGAGCAATGAACAAAAGGAGGCGCTTCGATCTTGTCGTTACACTTCTGGCGCTGTTCCTCAGTGCGATAACGTCGATCGCAATCGCGGGCCCCGCATCAGAGAGCGCAACGTCCGCGACGATTCTTGTCTACCATCGGTTCGGCCCGGTGGTTGCCGATAGCATGACGGTCACCACCGCGGTCTTCGCATCGCAGCTCAAATATCTTCATGACAATGGCTACAGTATCGTGCCGCTTCGTGCCGTAGTGAATTTCGCCGCGGGTCACGGCGAGTTGCCGCCGCGCGCCGTTGCGATCACCGCCGACGATGGCCATCGTACCGTGTTCAGCGACATGGCGCCGTTGGTCGAGCGCTATCGAATCCCGGTGACACTGTTCATTTATCCATCCGCGATTTCGAACGCCTCGTATGCGATGACATGGAAACAGCTCGCGGAACTGAAAGCCACCGGGCTCTTTTCGGTGGAATCGCACACGTACTGGCATCCCAATTTTCGCATCGAGAAGCGCCGACTCTCCGCCGAGGATTACTGGAAATTGGTGGATAGTCAGCTCAACAAATCGCGACAGGTGCTCGAGCGCCGGCTCGGTGGCCACGTGACGATGCTGAGTTGGCCGTTCGGCATCTACGACGATGAGCTGATTGCCGCCGCCACAAAATCCGGATACGTCGCCGCATTCAGCATCGAACGACGCAAGGTCTCGCGCGGCGACAACGTCATGGCGCTTCCCCGCTTCATCGTTACCGATGGCGACATCGGACAAAGATTCGGGAGTCTGCTACCGGCTCGGACGCCAACAACCAGTCGGTGACAGTTGATGTCGAGACCGATTATTTTCACGCTGTCTTTGTTCGTCCTCACATCTTTGTTCAGGCCTCTGCCGGCATTGGCGTACACCGGGACCATCATCGATGGCTCGACCAGGAGGCCGGTGGAGGATGCGATCGTGACACTCGGGGACGTTGTGGTTCGAACCGATCACGACGGCAAGTTCCAAATCAGCGGCCACGGTGACAGGATCGGCTTGAGAGCATACGGCCATCAGCGGGAATCGATCTCCATCGGCGAGTTGAAAGATCATTCCGGACCGATTGCGCTCACGCCGATGATGCCGAAGGCGCTCTATCTTTCATTTTACGGCATCGGCAGCACGAAGTTGCGCGAGGCGGCGCTCGGCCTCCTCGACAAAACCGAACTTAACGCCGTGGTGATCGACGTCAAAGGCGACCGCGGGATGATCGCATTCAAAACCTCGCTTCCGCTCGCCGAGCAGGCTCATTCGAACCAGCTCACGACGATGCGCGATGCGAAGGCAATGATTGACCGGCTCCATCACGATAACATTTACGCGATCGCACGAATTGTCGTCTTCAAGGATGATCCGCTCGCGACCGCGCGACCCGATTTGGCGGTGAAGCGCGCCAGCGGCGCAATCTTCAGGGACCGCGAACGCCTGGCGTGGACCGATCCCTTCAACACCGAGGTGTGGGACTACAATATCGCGATCGCGCTCGAGGCGGCGCGCCTCGGCTTCGACGAAATCCAGTTCGACTATGTGCGCTTTCCCGACGCGCCAGGGCTGAAGTTCTCGAAGCCGACCGACATGAAGAGTCGCCTCGCCGCAATCTCCGGCTTTCTGGCCGAGGCGCGGCGGCGCCTCACTCCCTACAATGTGTTTCTCGCCGCCGACACCTTTGGATACGTGACGTGGAACCTCGACGATACCCATATCGGGCAGCGGCTCGAGGAACTCGCGCCCATCGTCGACTACATCTCGCCGATGCTGTACCCGTCGTGCTTCCAGTTCGGCATTCCCAATTATCGCAATCCGGTCGCGCATCCGTATGAAATCGTCTTCCTCTCGCTGCAGAACGCGCGCGAGCGTGGAATCCCCTCGATTCGGTTTCGCCCGTGGCTGCAAGCATTTCGCGATTACGCCTTCGACCATCGAGAGTTCACCGGCACGCAGATAAGGGCGCAAATTTCGGCCGCCGAAAAGTTCGGCTCCGACGGCTGGATGCTATGGAACCCGCGCAACCAGTACACCGCCGCCGGCTTGAAGGTGGAGGGCGCGGCCTGCAAGGATGACGTTCCGGACGTGGTACAATCGTCGCAATGAGAAACCCGACGGCGTCATTCTCGCACCGTCTGATCGCGGCACTCGCGTTCCAGTTGCTCGCCGCGATCCTTGCAACATTGGCGTCTGCTGATGCCGCCTCGTCCGCTCGCTTGCGCGAAGCGGATTTGCAACAAATCGACACCATCGTCCAGTCTGAGATCAAAGCGGGAAGAATCCACGGCGCCGTGGTTGAGATTGGGCAAGGCAACCAGGTCGTTTATCGCCACGCTTTCGGATATCGCGCGCTCGAGCCCCGGCGAGTCGCGATGACTCCCGACACAATTTTCGATCTCGCCTCGCTGACCAAACCCGTCGCGACCGCGGTCGCGATAATGCAGCTTCGCGAGCGCGGCAGGATCGACCTCGACGCGCCGGTCGCGACTTACTGGCCCGCCTTCGCTCGCAACGGCAAGGAACGCATTACGATTCGCCAGTTGATGACGCATTATTCCGGCCTGGCGCCGGATTTGGACCTGCGCCGCAAATGGACCGGCTACTCGACCGCAATGAAGATGACCGCGGATGCGAAGCCGCTTCATCCTCCGGGAACGCACTACGAGTACAGCGACATCAATTTCGAGGCGCTCGGCGAGGTGGTTCGGCGCGTCGCGAAGCTTCCGCTCGACGACTATTGCCGCATCAACATTTTCACGCCGCTCGGAATGGCTGACACTGGTTTCAGCCCGCCGGCGCGGGAACTCAATCGTATTGCGCCAACCGAATACGTCGACGGCAAGTTGCGCATCGGCGAAGTCCACGATCCGACCGCCGCGCGAATGGGAGGCCTCGCGGGTCATGCCGGACTGTTCTCCACCGCCAACGACCTGGCGATCTTCGCGAGGATGATGCTCGACGGCGGACGCGCGGGCGCGGTCACGATTCTCTCTCCGCGTTCGATCGACGAAATGACGACCCCCCAATCGCCGGCCGACGCGGTTGATGCGAGCCACCTGCGCGGGCTGGGATGGGATCTCGGCGCACCGCTGTGCGCGAATCGCGAGCAGCTCTTGCCGGTCGGTTCGTACGGCCATTTCGGATTCACCGGGACGATGCTGTGGATCGATCCCGTATCTTCCACCTATGCGATCATCTTGACCAACCGCACGTACCCCGGCGGCGCAGGTGATGCGGGCCCGTTGCGACGCGAAATTCTCGCGCTGATTTCAGATCGCCTCGGCGCCCTGTCCGAGGATCGCATCGTGGAATGCCGGCCTTGCTTGAACTCTTTCTGCGCATTGGCCAAACGCACTGCCGCTCACACAAGGGTTCTGAGCGGCGCCGACGTATTGGCGGGTGACGGATTCGCGCAACTCAGAGGCACGCGCGTCGGATTGATCACCAATCAGACCGGCGTCACTCACGCCGGCACTCGCGATATCGAAGCGCTTTCACATGCGCGCGGACTGACGCTGCGCGCGATCTTCAGTCCCGAGCACGGCCTGCACGGCGATGTCGATGAGAGCGTCGCGCCGGGCGCCGAGCCCGTCACGGGTCTGCGCTTCTTTAGCCTGTACGGAGAGACGCGGCGGCCGAGCGCCACGATGCTCGATGGCCTCGATGCGGTGGTGTTCGACGTTCAGGACTCGGGCGCGCGCTTTTACACCTATGTCACGACGATGGCCTATGCGATGGAAGAAGCGGCGCGCCGCGGCATCGACTTTTATGTGCTGGATCGTCCGAATCCGATTTCGTGCGCTGTCGTGCAAGGCCCGATCATGGACGCCGATTTGAAATCGTTCACCGGATATTTCCCGCTGCCGACGCGCCACGGCATGACGGTCGGCGAGCTTGCCGGGATGTTCAATCGCGAAAACCACATCGGCGCGCGCCTGCACGTGATCAAGATGCGCGGCTATGCGCGTTCCGAATGGTTCGATCAAACGGGGCTGCGATGGACGCCGCCCTCGCCGAACCTGCGAACGCTTACTGAAGCGACGCTGTATCCGGGCGTTGCGATGATCGAGGGCGCCAATGTGAGCGTCGGGCGCGGGACCGATACCCCATTCGAATTGGTGGGCGCGCCGTGGATCGATTCTGCGGCGCTGCTCTCCTACCTGGACCAGCGAAAGATCCCCGGCGTTCGCTTTCGGTCAGCCGATTTCACGCCATCCGCCGACACCTATGCCGGCCGGAGCTGCCACGGAGTACGGATTTCTCTCGACGATCGCCTCGCGCTTGATTCGCCGGCGCTGGGAATCGAGCTGATTGCCGCGCTGCATCGTTTATATGCGAATGATTTCAAGATCGACGCGACGCTCTCGATGGTTGGTTCGCGTCGAACGCTGGAGGAAATCAAGTCGGGCGTGGATCCCAAACAGATCGTCGCGGGTTGGCAACCGGAGCTGGAGAATTTCCGCATCCTGCGCGCGCGCTATCTGCTCTACTAGTCTTCGCTTTTCTCTTCCGCCTCGAGCGCTACCAAAATAGACCGAGCCGTCAGGAAGCCGATAGGCGTGCGTGTACGGCGACCATCCTTCGACGCGCTCGATCAGATGTAGCTCGCCATCGAGTTCCTCCAGCATCTCGAATATCGAAGGCGCTGATGTGAGTGGTGCGATTGGAGACAGTTCCGCCGGAGCATTCGGACTCATCGCCATCTTCTGCGTCACACAAGAAGTGCAATAACCGGCCCAATCCAGTTAGTCCCGATGGCAAGCGATTTGCTCTCCTTCTCTGTGAGTGTTGCATTGCAGGTTGAGATCCAGGAGAAGAAGCAAATTGGAGAGTTGCAGCGCAGCCGGATCGGGTCGGCGCTGTAAATCCGGGAGGGAGCAAATGTTGGCGAATCAATTCACAGAAGTCTTCCGCGAGGAGCACCGCCAGATGCGCGATATGCTGCTCGGCCTGATGGACGCCATCGAGGCCAATGACATCGAGGCGGTTCGACAGGGAGTTGGCGAGATGGCGGCGCATGCCGGTCCGCACTTTCATTACGAAGAGCAGGTTCTCTACCCAGCTCTCGCCGAGATCTATGGAGCCGACTACGTTGAGAGGCTCGGCGCCGAGCACGATGCTGCGCTCGAGGCCGTTCAGGAGCTCGCCGAATTGGCCGAGGCTGAAGAAATCACTCCGGAGCAGGCGGGATACGGCCTTGAACTCATCCGTCGACTCCTTCCACATGTCAGCGATCGCGACGGGCTTGCGGTGATTGTAGAGGTGCTGCCTGAAGAGACTGTTCAAGAGATCGTGCGCGGGCGTGAGAAATCGAGGCGTTCCGGTAAGACTCTGCTCGATCTGGCCCGGGGCAAAAAGAAGCGCCGGCCGGTTGCACGCCAGGCTCGCGGGAAGGCGAGCAAGGCCGTCGCGGCGGCGAAATCCAAAGTAGTCCCTCGCAAGGCCAGGGCGAAGGCGAAGCCGGCGCGAAGGAAGCCGTGATTTGATCCGGGCTGGGAGTTCATTTCAAAAGCCCGACGCTACGTCGTGGCGGCCGGCCAGGTGGCGCAGGAGGTCCTGGCTACGTGGACCGCGCGAAGCGACGAAGGGGCGTTGTCGGAGCTTGTGCAAATGGCTCAATTCTTCGTAGGCACTTCAGGCTGGAATTACTACGGCTGGCGCGGCAGTTTCTATCCCGAGGATCTTCCGTCTCGACAGTGGCTTTCCTACTACGCAAAGCATTTCAACACCACGGAGGTCAATTACTCCTTCTATCATCTGCCGCGCTTGACGACCTGCGAGAACTGGCACAGCCAAACGCCCGAAGGTTTCATTTTCGCTCTCAAGTCGTCGCGCCTAATCACGCATATGAAGCGGCTCAAGGGTGTGAGGGCAGAATGGACCGAGTTCGTCGGACGAGCCGTTGCCCTCAAGGAAAAACTCGGCCCCATTCTTCTTCAGCTTCCGCCGAGCTTTCACGCCACACCGCAGAATCTGAAGCTGGTGGAAAGGTTTCTCGGCTACGGCGCTTCACGGCCCCCGCTGCGGCTCGCGATGGAGTTCAGACACGAGTCATGCTTCAGCAAGGAGGCAGTCGCGCTGCTCAGCGAACATAGTGTGGGCCTCGTGCTCTCTCATTCCAGCCGCTATCCCTTCCCCGGCGTGATTGCTACTGCGCCGTTCGTTTACTTCCGCTTCCACGGCCCCAAGGCCCTTTTCGCCTCGTCGTACTCGGAAAGTGAACTCGAGCAATGGGGCGCCCATATGAAGGCTTTTCTCCAGAAAGGCCGCGACGTCTATGCCTATTTCAATAACGACGCCGGCGGATATGCTGTCGCCAACGCGGCAACACTCATGCGCATCGTGGCTTGAAGACCGTGACCTCAGCTGTTCGCGACAAGGTTGCGGGCGGTGAACGTCCTTGTCTCGCCATCGTAAGTGAAAAGTTCCGCATAGCGCCCCCAGTCGATGACGGCGCGCAGAGTCTTCTCCGTGTCGCTCGGATTCAGATGGTCCTCAAGTTCGGACTCGAATCTTACCCTGGGTGCGAGATGACCCTCGCGCTCATTGAGGACATGATGGATATGGGCGGCGAGAGGCACAAACTGAAGCAGATGCTCGCTGAACAGCCGCTTACGCTCTTCCATTCCGCTCTGGGCGAAAACGCGCCCAGCCGCGGTCAGCTTGATAGCGCCCTCCTGTAGCTCCGCGAACTCCAGGATGTGAAGAGCTTCGGCAATCAGGAAGAGTTCCCCGATGTCCAGGGCCAGCGCGCCGGCGATCCTGGCCAGCTCGGCACGCCCTTGGTAAGGGGGTGAAGCCAACGCCTCAATGAACCCGGCGAGCAGATTGATCGGGACCGGTGGCAGCGGCTGCGCCAAACCCCCGTGAATTTGTCTTTGTGCTCCGATCGACTCCGTCGCGCGCGAAGTAAGAATCGAATAAAACTCGTCAACAATATTATGAAACTCGGTATCCAATCGGTTGCGTGGATGCGCCAAGGGGACCGGAATCTCGGCCGCGATACGCCCGGGATTTGTGGAAAGGACAAGGATTCGGTCGCACATCATGATCGCTTCTTCGATGTTGTGGGTTACCAGCAATACCGACTTGGTGGGAAGCTGACGCTCTATCCAGAGATCGAGGAAGTCGGTCCGTAAGGTCTCAGCCGTTAGAACATCGAGGGCTGAAAACGGCTCATCCATGAGAAGCAAAACTGGCTCGATTACGATCGCCCGTGCGAAGCCGACCCGTTGGCGCATTCCCCCTGAGAGCTCGCGAGGATAAGCGGATTGGAACCCGTCGAGACCGATCAAGTCGATGGCCGACATTGCCCGGCGGCGAGCCTCGTCATGGGCCAACCCGAGCGCATCGAGGCCGGCCTCGACGTTCTCGAGTACGGTAAGCCAGGGGAATAGAGCAAAGCTCTGAAATACAACTGCTATACCTTCGGCCGGCTCAGATAACGGCTGCCCGCGATAGAGCACCTCACCGGAAGTCGGCCTAATAAGTCCTCCAGCAATGCGCAGTAGGGTCGACTTCCCTGAACCTGAGCGGCCAAGGAGGCCGAGGATCTCGCCTTCTCGCAATGACAGTTCGATGTCGGCCAGCGCCGCCAGCGGTTCGCCGGATGGCTTGGCGAAAACTTTGCAGACCTTGTGCATTTCGATGACGGGCTTGTTCGCCGGGCTAGCCATTAGTTCCTTTCAATCGAGCCGCGTTCGCCGTTGGGCAAAGGCGTAGAGCGGCCGCCATAGCAGCCGGTTCATCGTGATGACGAATACTGACATGACCGCGACGCCCAGCGCGATCCGAGGGTAATCGCCCGCTTCAGTCATCTGCGCGATATAAGCGCCAAGCCCTGACCCACTGAGCTTTGTCGGCCCCCAACTGACCGCCTCAGAGACGATGCTCGCATTCCAGGCGCCGCCGGACGCCGTAATCGCGCCCGTCACGTAATAAGGGAAGATTCCGGGCAGCATCACCTGGCGCCACCAGTGCCAACCGCGGATTCGGAAGCTCGCTGCTGCTTCCCTGAAGTCGTTCGGAAACGCACTCGCGCCGGCGATAACGTTGAAAAGGATGTACCATTGCGTCCCGAGAATCATCAACGGGCTAAGCCAGATCTTGGGATCCAGGACAAACTTCACGATTAGGAAGACCGCGACCGGGAAGAGCAGGTTGGCCGGAAAGGCGGCGAGAAACTGCGCGATCGGCTGGACCTTCTCCGCGAGCTTCGGCCGCAGCCCTACACCGACTCCGATCGGAACCCAGACCACTGACGCCAGGGCAATCAGGATCACGACCCGAAGGAAGGTAAGGACGCCGTTGTTTACGGCGATAGTAACGTCGCCCCAAGACAGTTCGGGTTCGGCAAATTCCATGAGCTTCCATCCCACATATGCAAGGCCGGCAAGAAGAAGGCCGAACCAGGCGACATCAGCTGCGCGGCGAGGTAGCGCGAAAACTGGAAGCCAACGAGGTTTTCGGGGGAGAGCAAGCCGGGCTCGCAGGGTGGCCTGCACGGCCCCGCCGATCGGCTTGCCAAGGAGTCTAAGGAAGCTCGCGCCTCGAAACAGGTCAAGCACCCAGCTCCTCGGCACGACCACCGCAGCCGTGTGCTCGAACCGGAACTTGTCGGCCCAGGCTACCAGCGGACGGAAGAGCAGCTGATCGTAAATAAGGATCGTGACGGTCATCGCGACGATTGCCCATCCAACTGCCGCGAGGTCACGTTGCTGGATTGCAAGGGCGACGTAGGACCCGATTCCCGGAAGCGTGACCTGGATGTTACCAACGGAGATAGCTTCGGAGGCGACGACAAAGAACCAGCCGCCGGACATCGACATCATCATGTTCCAGATGAGCCCAGGCATGGCGAACGGCACCTCGAGGCGCCAAAAGCGTTGCCAACCCGAGAACCGGAAACTGCGGCTCACCTCGTCGAGATCGGTCGGAATGGTTATGAGCGACTGATAGAAACTGAAAGTCATGTTCCAGGCTTGGGCCGTAAAGATCGCGAAGATCGCGGCAAGCTCCGGCCCCAGAGAAGTGCCGGGAAAAAGCGAGACGAAGAACACGACCGTGAAAGAGAGATAGCCAAGTACCGGCACCGATTGGAGGACGTCCAGCAGCGGTATCAGCACTGTTTCGGCCCGCCGACTCTTGGCCGCCGGCGTGGCGTAGATGAACGTGAAGATTAGCGAGGCGACGAGCGCGGCCAGCATGCGCAACGTCGTGCGGAGAGCGTAGACCGGCAGGACAGCCGGAGAGAGGGAGATCCTCGGCTGTTGCGCGGCAACGAAAGGCGCCACCATCTGGTGAGCGCCGGATCCGAGGAGCATCACAATCGCCAGCACCAACAGCGTCGCAACGGCGTCCCGCCAGGTCGGGACCCGTTGATGCCACGGTCTGCCGATCAGTACCTCGGCATGCTGCTCCACACTGCCTCACCTTTCGGCATCCGCCGACAAATCATGTGCTCCCCTAACCAATCGGGTGACTTTTATCCATCTTGCACGAAAGAATTGCTGCAATCGGGCCCGCCGAAGCGGAGCGCGGACGTGCCAGATCCGCAAAGCGCCATCATCCCTGAACCTCGCGAAAGTGCTCTGGGTGCGCGAATGCTATTTGCAGTTCGCAGAGTCCGCTGTGTCAGTCGAAATGGATCTATTCGGCGTGAGCAATTCCAGCGCGGCCAGGAGCTGAACTTGAGGCTAGTGCGGCGGAGCCGCTTATCAGGTCGAGAATTTCGGTGGTTACCGATTCCTGGCGAAGGCGCTGCATCAGTTTTGTGAGGTCACGGGATTTGTTCTGGATGTTCTGATGCGCCGCTTCCATCGCGCGAAAGCGGGTCGAGTTCTCGCTGAAGAATGATTGCATCGCGGCGTTCTCCAGCGTTGCGAAAAAATACTCCCCAACTATGTCATCAAAGAGACGCTGCGGCCGAAGGTTGATGATCGGGGGCAAGTTGGTGGAAGTCTTTTGCACGACCGGCGCCTCGAGCGGCAGCAGGCGACGCTGCTCGATGCGCGCCGGCTGACCCCCGGCATATTGTGCGTAGACGACCTCGACGCCCGCGATGCGGCGCTCGCTGAACATCCGATAGAGTTCTGCCGCGACACGGCGTGCAGCGCCTGTGACTCCCGCGCAATGCGTCGCCATCGGCAGCACCAGGTCCGGACTCAATCCGCGTTCGCGACAAATCTGGGCGCCGCGGGTTCCGACTACGATCAACGCAAGCCCGCCGCCGGTCGCGCGCTCGGCCGCACGCAATGGATGCTCATTGAAGCCGCCGCACAGGCCGTGCTCGGCGCAGAACACGACCAGGCCGGATTTGTTTGGTCGCGCCGCAGCTTCGATCACGCCGGCGGGCGGCAGCAGAGTTGCGGCTTCGGACAACGCCTCGCGAATCTGCTCGGCATAGCCGCGAATCGGTTCCAGCGATCTGAGCGCCTGCTGCATCTGCGAGGCAGCCATCGCCCGAATCGCCGCAACTATCTCGAGTAGCTCGTTGAGCGAGGTGATTCGGGTGGCGATTTCGCGTTCTTGCGCCATCGAGTTATCGCTTCGCCGGCGCAGTGCCCGCGTGATTCAAGCTTTCCACCAGCTCTCCGACCGCCGTGACGAGCGCCAGCCGCGTTCGCGGCTCCAACTCTCCGGCTGTGTTGATTCGCCGCACGGGTTCCGCGGCGTGCTCGTTCAGCCAGGGGCCGAGTTTCAACCGGAGCTCGCTCACTTTGTCCAGCGGCAGGCGCTCGAGCAGCCGTTCGTCGATCGCCAGCAGCAACGCCACCTGGTGCGCGATTGACAGCGGCGCGAATTGCGGCTGCGTCAGGACCGCGCGGATTCGCCGCCCATGCTCGATTATCTCGCGCGTGCGCTGATCCACCATCCCGCCGAAGCGTGTGAAGATTTCCAGTTCGAGGAATTGCGCGTATTCGAGGCGGAGATTTTCGGCCAGCTTGCGCATCGCATGCGACTGCGTCTTGCCTCCGACGCGCGATACGCTCTTGCCGACGTTGACGGCAGGCTTCTGTCCTTCGTGAAACAACCGCGGCTCGAGAACGATCTGCCCGTCGGAGATCGAAATCAGATTGGTTGGTATGTAACCGGACAGATTGCCTTCCTCCGTCGCAGCGATCGGCAGCGCGGTCAGCGACCCGCCTCCGCGATCGCGATTGAGCTTGGCCGCGCGTTCGAGCAGCCGCGAATGGATATAGAAGATGTCGCCGGGGTATGCTTCGCGTCCCGGCGGATTTCGCAACAGCAGTGACAGCTGCCGATAGATCACGGCGTGCTTGCTCAGATCGTCGATGATCAAGAGCGCATCGCCACCGCGTTCTGAGAAATACTCGGCCATCGTGCAGGCCGCATACGGCGCCAGCCATTGGATTCCAGGCGGGTCGTCCGCGGGTGCGAACACGAAGATGCATCGCTCCGGCGCGCCGTAGCGCCTGACCGCATCGATCACCTGGCTCACGGACGAGGTCTTCTGTCCCACCGCACAGTAGATACAAACCACGCCGGTATCGCGTTGATTGATTATCGTGTCGATCGCGATCGCGGTTTTCCCGGTTTCGCGATCGCCGATAATCAATTCGCGCTGGCCACGTCCGATCGGCAGCATCGCATCGATGACGAGAAGGCCGGTATTGAGCGCGGTGTCGACGAAATCGCGATCGACGATCGCGGGCGCCGGCCGCTCGACCGGCTCGACTCCCGCCGCTTCGATCTCCGGACCTCCGTCCACCGCAACGCCGAGTGCGTTCACGATTCGGCCCAGCAGGTTGTCGCCTACCGGCACGCTTGCGACTGAACCGGTTCCGTGCACCAGGTTGCCCGCCTCGATACAGCTGGCGTCGCCGAGCATCGCGCATCCGATTAGGTCCGGATCGAGCGTCAGCACGATTCCGGCAACCGGCTCCCCGCCGTCCAATCGGTCGAAGAGCAGCAGTTCACCCAGTCGCGTTTCCGGCAAACCGCCTACCGTGGCGACATTGTCTCCCACTCGTTCTACGCGGCCGATCAGGTCGAGTCGGGGCTCGGCCTTGAGCTCACTCAGAAGCCGGCCCGCCGTGCTCAGACGATCCTTTACGGATTCAGCCAGCGTGCTCATTGCGATTGATCTCCCTGGCGGCGGTGGTCAGCGCGTCGCGCCAGTTGAAGCGGAGAGTTGCGCTCGGCAATGTGATTTCGGCGCCGGCGATAAGCGCCGGATCGCTGTTGAACTTTATGCCCCCTCCGGCGCCAATCCGTTTCCCGAGTTGTTCGCGCCATTGCGCCTCTTCCCGCGCGTCGAGCGGGTGAGCCGTCGTGACCACGAGAGCGGTCTCGCCCAGATGCGAAACGAGCGCGGCCCGCTCCGTTGCCGACAGACGGTCCAAATAGTCTAGGACGCGGGTCAGGAAGGCATGCTCGATCGAAGGAAAGGTCAGCCCGCGAAGCAGCCGTTCCGCGAGGTTCACGGCGAGCTCGATTGTCCGGGAAAACAGCTCTTGTGTGGCGGCGGCGCGCTCTTCGCTGATCTGCGTGGTCGCGTGATCGCGGATTTTCTCGGCTTCCGCGCGGGCTTCGTCGAGCATCTTCACCCGTTCGGCGGCCAGTTGCGCGCCCTGCTCTTCAATCGCCTTTTGGCGCGCGGCTTCGATTCCCGCCCATTGTGCCTGGAGGTCGCGCTGCAGATTCAGCGCTTTTTGCTTTTCAGCTGACGCTTCCGCCATGCCGCGCGCAATCTCCTCCTTACGCCGGGCGACGATCGCACTGACCGGCTTGAACAGAAAGCGCTTGAGCAGCCAGACCAGGATGAGAAAGTTGGCCGCCTGCAGCGCGAAGCTCCACCAACTGAAATTCATCGCGCGAAGGGATTGGCGAATAGCAGCAGCAAGGCGACCAGCAGGCAGTAGATCGCCATCGTCTCTATCATCGCCAGGCCAACGAACAGGGTGCGCGACAGCGAGCCCGCGGCCTCGGGCTGCCGCGCGATGCCTTCCATCGCCGCCGCGACTGCGCGGCCTTCGGCGAGCGCCGGCGAGATCGAGCCGACGGCGACCGCGACCACCGCGCCGATTATGCTGAGCATTTGGACCGTCATCTTCTTCCGACCTCCCTCATTTCTCGATCGCGCCGATGCCGCCGCCGATAAAAACCGCGGACAGGACGCTGAATATGTAGGCCTGCACCAGGCCAACCAGAATTCCGAATGCCATGAACGGAATCGGCACCAGCAAACCCGCCAGCGCCACAACGATCGCAACCACCATCTCCTCGCTCATGATATTTCCGAACAGGCGCATCGCCAGCGAGAACGATCGCGTCAGTTCGGCCAGGATATTGAACGGCAACATGACCGGATTCGGCCTGAGATAGCCTTTCAAGTACGCGCCGAGGCCTTGAATGCGCACGCCATAGTAATGCACCGATAGAAAAACTATCGCGGCGAGCGCGGCGGGCGTTTCGATCGATGCGGTCGGGGCCGTGAGTCCGGGAACGATCCCGCAAAGATTCGCGGCCACCAGAAAGATGAACAGTGTGCCGAGCAACGGCAGGAACGGGGCCGCATCGCAGTTCAGCAGCGCGGCTATCTGTTCTTCGATTTCCGCCACAACGCTTTCGATCATCACCTGCCATGCGCCCGCATCGACGCGAAAGTTCCGCGTCACAATCCAGCTCGCGACGGTCAGCGCCGCCATCAACCCCCACGTGGTTACGACGGTGCGGCTGATGGGAACGATGCCGATGTGAAACAGGATCGCGGTCTGAAGGGGCGAGTGATTCATGGATTCCTCTGGAGCGCGAGCCGGTAGTGATTGACCAAAACCGTCCGTATCGCCAGAAACCCCGCGAAGCTTGCGAGCACGGGTGCGGCGCCTTGCCTGGCGCAGAGCGTGAAAGCCGCGACAGCGACGGCAAGGCGTGAGAGATGGACCAACAGAGCGTTCCGTCCGGCTCCGTGGCCGGTGTAAAGCCGGACGTTCCACGCGAGCGCCGCGAAATACGCCATGCCAATCAACGCTCCGAGTGCGGCATAGGCTGCCATCCGCACAACGACTACTCCGATCATTCGGTGCTCATCCTCTTCCAAACCGCCCAGAAACCAAGTGCGGCGCCAACAAAGACGAGGGCTGCGCTCCAGAACACACCGCTATGGAAGGCACGATCGAGCCAGCGTCCAACGAACGCGCCGATAAGAATGGGCGCGACGATCGTCCATCCGAACCGCCCGATCATTGCGAGCGAGCGGCCCACCGGCCATTCTTCGGTCCTCAGCTTCTGCTCGCGCCGGCTATGCGCCCGTTTGGCGGCTTCTTCCAATTCGCGTTCGTCAGCCCCCAACTCGTGATTGCCATGCTCTTGCTCGGTTGCCACGACCAGCGCCCCGCGGTTATTTCAGCGGCCTGACTTTGAGCGGTTGATCAGTGGGCCGCAGGTAACGATAGATTTGCCGAATTGCGGCTTGTTCCAGGCTGAGCGCTACCGATCGGGCCGAGCGTTCGACCTCAATGCCCTCCGCCATCATGGCGAGGATTTCGCTGCGCAAATGTCCCAGATCATCGTCTACGACCGCCTCGCGGGTTGCTATCTCCACGACCTTGCCCTCGCGGACGCGCAGCACGCCGCCACGCACGGCGAGGTAGTGCTCGACGCCGCCGCCATTGCGCCATCTCACGACGCAGATCGAGAGGGTGGTGAGAAAATCCGCATGGCGGGGTTCGATACCAAAGCCGCCGGTGGCATCTTCGGCGCGAACGTAACGAACGGAGCTTTCATCAAGCGCGATCGCGGTGGGCGTGGTGACGATCAGCTTCATTGCAACCGGATCATTGCTGCGCCTTGCGCGCAACGATCTCCTTTTCGCGAGCATCCTCGAAAGTTCCGACCATGTAAAATGAGCTTTCGGCCCATTCGTCGCCTTCGCCCGCAAGTATAGCGCGGCAGCCCTTGACGGTTTCCTCGATAGGGACGGATTTTCCCGCAATTCCGGTGAATTGCTCGGTCACGAGAAACGGCTGCGTGAGAAACCGCTCGAGGCGCCGCGCGCGCGCCACGATGCGCCGGTCTTCCGTGCTCAGCTCCTCTACGCCGAGCAACGAGATGATTTCCTGGAGTTCCTTGTAGCGCACGATCGTTCGGCGCACCTCCTCGGCGACCGCATAATGTTCTTCGCCGACGACGCGCGGATCGAGCAGGGCCGAAGTCGACGCCAGCGGATCGATCGCGGGATACAGTCCCTCCGCCGCCATATCTCGCGACAGGACGATCGATGAGTCCAGATGGCGAAACGTTTCGACCACCGCGGGATCGGTAAAATCGTCGGCCGGCACGTACACTGCCTGGATTGCGGTCACCGATGCGCCGGCCACCGACGCGATTCGCTCTTCGAGTTCGGCGATCTCGGTGGCCAGCGTGGGCTGGTAGCCGACACGCGACGGCAACCGCCCGAGCATCCCCGATACCTCCGAGCCTGCCTGCACGAATCGGAACACGTTGTCCATCAGGAGCAGAACGTCGTGTCCCTTCGCGTCGCGAAAATATTCGGCGACGGTCAGCGCGGTCATGCCAACCCGCCAGCGCGCGCCCGGCGGCTCGTTCATCTGTCCGAAGACGAGCGCGGTGCGGCTCAGCACGCCCGATCTGCGCAGCTCGGCCAGCAGCTCGTGGCCTTCGCGCGATCGCTCGCCGATGCCCGCGAACACGCAGATGCCCGAGTAGTTTTCGACGGTGCTCCGAATCAGCTCCATGATCAGCACGGTCTTGCCGACGCCGGCGCCACCGAACATCCCGGCTTTGCCGCCGCGCGCGAGCGGGGCCAGAAGGTCGGCTACCTTGATGCCGGTACGGAAGACCTCGCGCTTGTGATCCTGGCGATTGAGCGCGGGCGATCTGCGATGAATCGGCCAGCGGGTTGCGGACTCGATTGGCCCGAGGCGATCGATCGGATCGCCGATCGCGTTGATGAGACGGCCAAGCACCTTCTCTCCCACCGGCACGCAGATGGGCCCGCCACGGCGGGCGATCGCACCGCGGCGCAGACCCGAAGTATTCTCCATCGCAACGGCGCGGACGGTATGAAGATCGAGATGGTCCTGGATTTCAGCGACCAGCCGGGCCCGTCCGTCCAGCTCGATCGTCATTGCGTCATTGATTGCCGGCAGGCGTCCGCGGGCAAACTCGACGTCAACGACCGACCCGCGAACGCGCGTGACTATTCCCTGCTCGTTGTCCGGTTGAGCTTTCCAATTGTCTGAAAGTTGATCCATGCCGCCGAACCCGAACGCATTGGGTAAGGTAACAATATCCATGAAGGCCGAGGTACGCGAGGCCACAAACTGACGACGGGAACGCGGGAAAGTTGGTAGTGGGCGGTTTTGAAAAAATCAGGGTGTGGAATCTTTCGGGGGTTTCTCCGACGGCGGCACAGTTAATTCCTGTTCCTTTTTCTACCTCTCCGCGAAATGTCGCAAAGAAATCGCAAAAAAAGGCCGCTCAATTCCGTTGGAAGAAGCCCGGTTCTTGACACGACCTTCTCGCTGGCGCTAATGATATCGCCCATGATATCATGAACTCTAAGAAGATAGCGGAATTGCGGGGCCGGATAGAAGAACTTAGAGGGCAAGCGCAGGTTCCGAGTGTTCCCCGTCAGCACAAGTTGGACAGTTTGCAGCGATTGAGGAAGAGAGGGTTTTTGGCTCATCTTAACCCCAAAAGGAGCGGAGATGAGATCGAAAGCAGATACGCATTCGGAGGAAGCGGAAAA
>Ga0208323_1000073_pt1 | contig 72425 bp, 63 predicted proteins | sample June2015DPH_10_1_2_FD_184703 | JGI IMG/M metagenome (GOLD analysis project Ga0208323, IMG submission 184703) | Peatland microbial communities from SPRUCE experiment site at the Marcell Experimental Forest, Minnesota, USA - June2015DPH_10_100... | ecosystem: Environmental > Terrestrial > Soil >... | reverse complement strand
GTGGAAAAGTCTGAACGGCTGACTTTTCCACCGCGCTTGGAAATCCGGCAAAAGTCGCCGGATTTCCACATTCCCACAGCGCCGACGGCGACCCTCACCTCTCAACTGCCCAAAAGATTACACATCCAACTTCGACTTCGAGCGCCTCGAATTCATTGTCCCATCCAAATTCGCCGCCTTCGCGCCGGAGACCGAGAGTCGCGCGGCCGCCGGGGATTCGCAGCTTTTGAGAAACCACAGCGCGAGGCAGAGGCGCTGCATCCGCGAGTTGCAGGAGTTTGCGTTCCAGCGGCAACTGATGCAGCATATACGCGAAAGTTTCGGCGTGCATCAACCGGTGCTCGATGGCGACGTGCAGGGCCAAGCCCCTTTGAAAGAGCGGCGAATGCGGATCGGCAAAGGAGACTTGGTTAAGGCGCTCGTCGACGGTCTCGCGCACCCTCGTGTTGTATCGCTCGATCTCCGACCGCGCAGGCCAGTCGGACGGTTGGTCGCTTGGAAGCCCGCCGTCGACCGGATCAATACCGAAAGCGAATAAGCGGTCGAATTCGGGATTGAACGACTCCAAGCCCCACGCTTGGCGTCCGAGCAGATTCCAGTCAAAGGCCTCGAAATGGCCGAGGTAGAAGATAATTCGATGCCGCTCGGGAATGGGCCGGTCGTGGATGGCTTCGGGACGGACGATTTGCAGGAGGTCGTCCGTTTGGCCGCGTGCGTGTGCGAGTCGCGCTAAAAGCTGCTGCCGCAGGTCGCTGGGTGCAACTGCCTGTAACGTGTCTGCCATGCGCGATTAGATGAATTTCCGGGGTTCGGGATTCGGGATTTGGGTCGGAGGCACGGGCATCCGGCGCGTGGTCTTGCACGGGCAAGATGCCCGTGCCGCCCCATCGTCGTCGGGAATTCGACCGATGGAGACATTCCCAAGCTGGACTTCACGGTGCTCGAGGACGATCACCACTATTTCCCGCCCTATGACGCGGTGCCCGTAGTGCGTGAAGACACGCTGAAGAGATTTTCGGAATTGCGACCCGCACTGCGCGCGCTGGTCGGAAAACTGTCCGCAGAAGAAATGCGCCCGCTGAATCACGCCGTTGACGGTGAACACCAGGACGTGATCGAAGTGATGACAGAATTCTTGAGGGCGAAAAAACTGGTGACGAGTGACAATTGACGAGCGTGGAGGGCATGCTGGCAAACAAATCCAAAGGACCACAGAAGATCGCGAGAATGAGCGACGAAGCAGTGAAGGCGAAGACCGGCAAGATCTGGGCGGAGTGGTTCAAAATTCTCGATGCGGCGGGAGCCAAGAAACTGGACCACAAAGGCATCGTCGCGATATTGAGTCAACAGCATGGACTGAGATCCTGGTGGCAGCAGATGGTCACAGTTGGATATGAGCAGGAGCGCGGGTTGCGAGAGGTACACCAAAAAGCAGAGGGATGGAGTGTCAGCGCCAGCAAGACCGTGACCGCGCCGGTGATGACTCTGTACGACGCATGGCTCGATCAGAAGACGCGCGATCGCTGGCTGCCCAGGGCAGCTTTCCAAATTCGGAAAGCAACGCCGGGCAAATCGGTCCGGATCACGTGGACAGATAAGAAGACGAGTGTGGAGGTTAATTTTTATCCCAAGGCGAACAACAAGAGCCAAGTCGCAGTTCAGCACGATAAGTTGGCGGACGCGAAAGCGCTGGTGCAGATGAAGAGCTATTGGTCGAAAGCCCTCGGTCAACTGAAATCCGTGATCGAAGCCTGAGCGCCCTGCTTTTTGCGGATTGCGCGATCGACACTGAACGGCCCTGCGCCGGCCGCAAGTCGCAAGAAATTGATTTGAAGCTCTTCACAGGGTATCATTTCGCCATTCGAGATTTTTGGCGCCGCTTGATCCAGAGTGACTTGCTCTGATTTGCGGCTCATCCTCGACTCCAGGAGCCGTCGTCTCAATATGAACCGCGAATACCACAAATGGTACAGCCCGCGCCTACATCGCGACATGGAACTGCTGGTGTTCGGTGACGCGGGCATGCCGGTGATCGTTTTTCCGACTTCGATGGGCAGGTTTTTCGATTACGAAGATCGGGGCATGATCGCCTCTGTGGCAATCCGCTACGAAGGCGGGGGCCTTCAGGCCTATTGTCTCGACAGCGTTGACGCGGAGAGTTGGTACAACAAACAAATCCATCCTCGGGAAAGGGTGCTCCGTCACATCCAATACGAGCAGTACATCCTCGAAGAAGTCCTTCCTTTCATTCGATCGAAAAATTCATCGCCCGGGCTGGCGTTAACGGGCTGCAGCTTTGGCGGCTATCACGTGATGAATTTCGCCTTGCGCCACCCCGACGTGGTGACCTACGCGGTGAGCATGGGCGGCGCATTCGATGTGCATCCGTTCCTGGACGGATACTATGACGACAATTGCTACTTCAACTGCCCGCCCGATTATCTGCCCAATCTGAATGACGAATGGTATCTGAGCCGCTATCGAACGAACACGCGGATGGTTTTGGCCACCGGGGAGCGGGACGTATGCCTGAGTGAAAACGTCAGGCTGTCGGGCATTATGGGCTTGCAGCAGATTCCGCATTGGCTGGACATCTGGGGCGACAACACGGGCCACGATTGGCCGTGGTGGCAACGCATGACCCAGAAATTCTTTAGCTGAAGCAGTTCGTCAGTGCGTCAGCACTTCAGTTTGTCAGTCACGGAGGGGTTGAAATCCCGGCCGACTGAGACACCCATGTCTTCCGAGGGCGCAACATGACAAAGATCGGAATCATCTTCGGCATGGAAGACACTTTTCCGGGCGCGGTGGTGGCCAAGATCAACTCGATGAACGCGCCCGGGGTGGCCGCCGAGTTCGTGAAAATCGGCGCCATCAAGATGGCCGAGCCGAGCGGATACCGGGTGATCATCGACCGCATTTCCCACGATATTGCGTTTTACCGCGCCTATCTGAAGAACGCGGTGCTGGGCGGCACGATTGTGATTAACAACCCGTTTTGGTGGGGCGCAGACGACAAATTCTTCAATTACGCTCTCGCTTCGAAGATCGGTGTGGCCGTTCCGCGCACGGTGATTCTGCCCCATAAGCAGCACCCGCCCGGAACCACCGATCGGTCCATGCGAAATCTGATCTATCCGCTGAACTGGGATGAGGTATTTCATTACATCGGGTTTCCAGCGTTCTTGAAACCGTTCAGTGGCGGAGGCTGGAAGAACGTCTACCGCGTTCAAACGCCGGAGGAATTTTTCGCCTGCTACGATCAAACGGGGGACTTGTGCATGACCCTACAGCAGGCCATTGACTTTGACGAGTATTTTCGCTGCTACGTCGTAGGACAGGAAAAAGTGCACGTGATGCGCTACGATCCGCGACGCCCTCACCACGAACGATACGTGAAGGACCCGCCTCCCATCGAGCCGAAGACATACGATAGGATCGTCGGGGACGCGCTCAAGCTGTGCCGCGCCCTGGGATACGATTTGAACACGGTTGAATTTGCCGTGCAGGGTGGCGTGCCCTACGCCATCGATTTTCTGAATCCGGCGCCGGACGCCGACTATCATTCGGTCGGGCCGCAGAATTTCGAATGGATCGTCAACGCCGTGGCCGAGTTGGCCATCAAGAAAGCGCTGAGCGAAGAAGAACCCATTCACGGCTATCAGTGGTCGGATTTTCTGACCGCTCGCAAACGAACGATGAAGGCTGAACGATGAGAAAGCAGTGGCAAGGGGCGAGTGGTAAGTGGCAAGTTAAGGCAGGTTTTCCACTCGCCACTTGCCACATGCCACTCGCCACTGAGAGGAGCAGACATTGACCCCGTCTTTCTCGATCGGGATTGAAGAGGAGTACATGACGATCGATCCGGTCAGTCGCGATTTGCGCTCGCACATCCAGGCGGAAATCATTGAGAAGGGCAAGCTCCAGATGCGCGAGCACGTGAAGCCGGAGATGCACCAATCGGTGGTCGAGGTGGGCACGGCGGTTTGCCGCAACATCAAAGAGGCGAAGGCGGAGTTGAAAAAACTAAGGCGGCACATGGTCGGGCTCGCCAAGGAAAATGGCCTCCGGCTGGCCGCGGCGGCGACGCATCCATTTGGGGACTGGCGCGAGCAGGAAATTTATCCCGACCAGCGTTACCAGACGATCGTCGAGGACATGCAACTCGTGGCGAGAGCCAACCTTATTTTCGGTCTGCACGTCCACATCGGCGTCGAAGACCGCGAGGCGGTGATTCACCTGATGAACGCCGCGCGCTATTTCCTTCCGCACATCCTGGCGCTTTCGACGAATTCGCCTTTTTGGATCGGCTTGAACACCGGCCTGAAATCGTACCGGTGCAAGGTGTTCGACAAATTCCCGCGCACCAACATTCCGGACTACTTTCCCAGTTGGGGAGAGTATGAGAGCTTCATCAATCTTCTGGTCAAAACCCACTGTATCGACAACGCCAAGAAGATCTGGTGGGATCTCCGGCCTCATCCCTTCTTCAGCACGCTGGAGTTTCGCATCTGCGATTTGCCGATGCGTCTTGATGAAACCATCGCCCTCGCCGCGCTGATCCAGGCCACCGTGGCAAAGCTCTACAAGCTCTACGCGGCCAACCAGGGTTTCCGGTTGTACCGGCGCGCGCTGATTATGGAAAACAAATGGCGAGCTGCGCGTTACGGCATCGACGGGAAGCTGATCGATTTTGGGAAGCAGATTGAAGTGCCGCTGCGCGACTTAATGCGGGAGTATTTCGCCTTCGTTGATGACGTTGTCGACGAACTCGATTGCCGCGAGGAGTTGAATTACATCCACCGCATTCTGGAAATGGGCAGCGGGGCGGACCGGCAGATGCGCGTCTTCCAGGAAACTCAGGACCTTAAGAAGGTAGTCGATTACATTATCGAAGAGACGGAGGCAGGTCTCTTCGAGTCCTAACCGATGGAGATAAAACCCACCCCATGAGCTCTACTCTTTTTGACGTCGCGCTTGACCCGGATCTTTCACAGGGCGCCTATAACGCGGTGAACGTCTGTTTGAAAGTGCGGCCGGAGGAAAAAGTGACGTTGATTACGGATGCGGCATCGGGGTCCATCGCCGCCAGTCTGGCGCACGAGCTGGAGGGTGTCGGCGCGCCGTATCATCTGTGGGAGCTCGAGGAGTTGGCGCCGAGGCCGCTCCAGTCTGCGCCGCCGGAGATTCTTCAGGATCTGGAAACGAGCCAGGTCAGTATCTTTGCCATCTGCGCCCAGCCGCACGAGCTGCCTTCGCGCCGCCAGATCACCGAAGTGGCCGTAAGGCGCAAAATTCGTCATGCGCACATGGTGAACATCACTAAACAAATTATGATGGAAGGGATGCGGGCGGATTTCCGGAAAGTGGACGCCATCAGCAGGCGAGTTTTGGAGATTGTCAGCGCGGCTGAACCCATTCGCGTGAAGAGCGCGGCCGGCACAGACCTGGTGGCCCAGTTCAATCCGGGCTATCGGTGGCTGAAAACGAGTGGCATTATCAGCCCAGAAACCTGGAGCAATCTGCCGGGCGGCGAGGTGTTCACCGCGCCGGAGCGTGTGGACGGAACGTTTGTGGTCGACGGAGTGGTGGGCGACTACTTGTGCGCAAGATTCGGCGATCTGCGAAACCAGCCGCTGACCATTCGCGTGCGGGAGAACCGGCTGGTGGAAGCTCATAGTGAAAACCGGGAGCTGGAACAGGAATTCTGGGCATACACCCATTCGGACGCGAACAGCGACCGCGTGGGGGAATTCGCCATCGGCACGAACGTCGGGGTGCGGGGAGTGATTGGCAATATCCTGCAAGACGAAAAAATACCGGGCGTGCACATCGCTTTCGGAGATCCTCTCGGCGCCTATACGGGCGCAACGTGGAACTGCTCCACGCACATCGATGTGGTCGGGACACGCTTTGACATCTTTGTGGGCGAGCGGCAACTGATGAGGGGAGGAAATTTCCTGCTCGACTCCTAATTTCTTGGGTTTGGGTGTCGCTCTCAACAGAGCTTGATGCGAACGCGATGCAGCGCCAGATTACGCGCTGAGAATCGTCGCACGCGCCCTTGTGGTAGACTCTCAATTAGAGCGATAGTTGCGGAGCGGTGAGGAGCCAGCATGCGGAATGTTTACAGTGTTCAAGCCCGATGGGACGCAGAAGGCGGCGTTTGGGTGGCAGAAAGTGAAGACGTGCCTGGCTTGGTTGCTGAGGCCGAATCCCCCAACGCGCTAGCCGCAAAGCTTCGAGTACTGATCCCTGAGCTTCTTGAATTGAACGGAGTGCTGCGTCCAGGCGGAGAGCCGGTGCAATTCACCGTACGTTACGAGCACGAAGAGAGCGGCGTGGCCACCATGGCGTCCTGATGGCTACCTACACACCGAAACTCAAAGAAGTTCTCCGTGCTCACGGATGCTACTTCGAGCGACAAGGCCGCGGCGATCACGAGATCTGGTACAGCCCAATTACTCAGAGGCGCTTTCCTGTCGATCGGTCGATCGTATCTCGCCATACGGCAAATGGTGTTCTAAAGCAAGCTGGCATTGCTAAGCAGTTTTGAATCGTGGATAAGTGGTCCCATGGTGCCCGCTCTGCGAAGATCCTTCAACGCCAACTTCACACCCGAGAAATACTGCGCCTTTCTCGAAAGCATGGACCGGGAATGCGGAACGCACATCAAGTTCCGCAATTCGGAGACGCCGTGTTTCTACCCGAAGTCGCTGCTGGAGCGCATGGCGGGCTACGGATCGGAGCTGGTCCATCAGTTGGTCGGGAACCGCGAGTACCTCGCGGCATCAAGCAGGTCGATTCCGCCCGAATTCAATGCGCCGCGCGAAACGGCGCATCCTGAATTCGTGCAAGTTGATTTCGGCTTGGTGAAGAATGCGGCGGGAGAACTCGAACCCAAGCTGGTGGAGATTCAGGGTTTTCCTTCGCTGTATGGTTATCAGGCGGTGCTGGCGCAGCAATACATCCGCGCTTACCACCTGGACGAGCGACTGAAGTTTATTCTCGGCGGGTTTGACCTTGGTTCCTATACCAAGCTCCTGCGGCGCGCCATTCTTGCGGGTCACGACCCTGAAAATGTTGTGCTGATGGAAATCGACCCTGAAGAACAAAAGACCTTGCCCGATTTCCTCGCGACAGAACGCCTCTGCGGCATCAAGACGGTGGATGCAGCGGAGGTGGTCAAAGAGGGTAATCAGCTTTTCTATCTTCGGAACGGTCATAAATCACTGATCCGGCGCATTTATAATCGCGTCATCATCGACGAGCTGGTGCGCAAGAGCAAACGTCTTCCATTCAGCTTCAAGGATGACTTGGACGTGGAATGGACGGGTCACCCCAACTGGTTCTTTCACATTTCCAAATTCTCAATTCCTTATCTCCGTCATTCATGCGTTCCCAAGACCTGGTTTCTCCACCAGGCAGAACCGTTTCCGCGCGACCTGGAGAATTACGTCCTGAAACCGCTCTATTCATTCGCGGGTGTGGGAGTCATCATCGGACCCACCCGGGAGGAACTCGCCGAAATACCTGAGGGAAAAAGGTCGGAGTACATTTTGCAGGAGCGCTTGGAGTTTGAACCCGTGATCGTAACGCCGCACGGCCTTACGAAAGCCGAAATCCGAATCATGTATCTCTGGGTCGATACACTCCGCGCTGGCCCCATTCTCGTACGAATGGGCCGCGGAAGAATGATGGGAGTGGATTACAACCGGGACATGGAATGGGTTGGCTCCTCCGCCGGCCTCTTTCTGGATCAGTGACCGCCATCTGCATGGAGCACGCTGCACGCGGTCCGAAGCGTTGTAGAAGACATCAGAGTAAAACCGTGGCCGCTTCAAGCGGGGGCCGTTCCCTGCCGCGACGCCCAGCGCTATCACATCGTGTGAAACGCAATAAGGTAGATAACGCCGGCAACTAATCCAATAGCCACCACAAAAAGCACTGCTTTGGTGAGGAACGTCTTCCTCCGCTCGGCGCTTGGCTTTTCATCATCGATCATCTCGAACATGGCAACCTCCTGATGTTGCCCTTGTTTTCCTCTGGGCAGGAAGGTAATGGGCTCCAGATACAGGGCGCACTGTCGCTTGCGGGCAGGGCAGGAAATCTTCACAACCGCAGCCTGTGCAGGACGGGAGAGACGCATCGACAGCAGACATAGCGCCTCACATTCTAGATACACACCTACTCCTCGAATCTTCAAAAGTCAAGCGCCAGCAGGCCTGCGCACCGCCAGCGGTCCCCCAGGTTGCTTCGCGCCAACGAGACGCGCGATGAGCGGGCATCCGCAATTTCTGGAAGCATTGCGGGAAGCCGGCGGGAAGAATATTCTGATGATCAGAACTCACATTGTGCCCGAGGTGAAAGGGGGGACATGCCTATACATCACCTGAAGAGACTGTTCAGTTTCGCTCGCGGCCTTTCGCGCGAAGATGCCATGAAGGTGTTCCGAAGGGACGGTTTCAAGTGTCAATATTGTGGCCTGGACGGGTTGACTTCTTTTGAGAACTGGCTGGTTTTGACGATTGACTACGTCCACCCTCGCGCTCACGGTGGCTCGCGGAAGATGGACAATCTGGTCACAGCTTGCCGGCCGTGCAATCTCATGAAAGGGACGCGAGTGTTTACCTCAATCGAAGCGGCGAGGCGACACGTGTTGGCGAGGCGCGAGGAATGGAGGAAGAAATATCAGGACGAGACCCGGTAGCGCCGGCTAGACGAACGTCACGCCCCGGTAGAGCGCATTTTCGGCGGCAGGATGATAGCGTTCATCAAACCCGCCGAATCGCGGACCACTCATGGCTGAGGCATCTGATGGGCGCCAGAAGCGTCGGACCATCCCGGGGGCGCCGGGATGGTCTTCCTTCTGCGATCGTTGCACTTATTACTTGACGGGCGGCTTTGCAGGCGGCTTTGGGGTAGTGGTAGTTCGCGGCGCAGGCTGGGCCGCAGGCGTCGCCGGCGGCGGCGTGGCCTCGGCCGCGACGGGATTGGCCGCATCGTAGCGGCGGATGATTTCCTGGGTGACGTCGACATCTTTGCCCGCAAAATAGACCGGAACCTGCGCGTTCCCAATCTGCCCCGAGCTGGAGTAGACCGGCGCCACGAGGTCCAGGATCACTGAATAACCGTTCTGCTCGGCGAACTCCTGGATGACGCGCGCCATCTTCTGCTCGAGGCGGCTTAAAGTGTCTGCGGTGTCGGCACCAAAATCGCTCTGGTCATCTTCCTGTGTCCGAGTGAAAATCTTCCGCTTCTCCTCGAGTTGACGGGTCTGGCGAGCTTGTTCCGCATCGCTCAGCGTGGCTGTTTGGCGCTGCAACGTGTCTTCCATGCTGTTGATTTCCTGCTGCATCCTCTGCAGTTCTTGCCGCTTGGGCTGGTACTTTTTGTCCAGATCGCCCAGGGCTTTCTTGCCTTCTGCCGTGTTGCGCATGGCTGCCTGAATATTGAGGATCCCGATTTTCCCCGCTGTCGGCGACGCGGCGGGACTTTGGGCCATCGCGGACGCGGGCAACATCAGAAGTGACGACAAAACAAGAGTCGCTAAAAAACGGGTTTTCATTCGAACTCCTTCAATCGGTGAATTGCAATTCTGCTTTCGTTATTCTACTCCAATCCTGATGTTACTAGAATGTCCTTGCAACCGTAAATCCAACTCGGCCCTTTCGCTCGTGCACGCGTATGCCCTGGAAGAAAGGCAACACGGCATCATAAGTCGCCTGGTTCGGAAAGAGCGCAGGATTCGGAAGGTTTTGAGGTGGAACGACAACCTGGTCCAGCCGAAGCACATTATAGCCGTAAAACACTCGGACCGGCGCGTTAATGATGGGCATGACGCCGGAGATTTCCAGACCGGTCGAGACGCGCGGTCGGTAGTTCGTCGACCCGATGGGGCTCACCTTCTGCGGGACGGGAAAGCTCGGGAACTGAGATGACAAGCTTGAAAGCGCATCTGGAGCAAGCTTGAGCTCGCCCGTATGCCAGATGAAGTCGGTGCCCGCATCGACGAAATACGCCAACCACACCGGCCCGGCGATCGGCACACGGTATTCGGCGCTGGAGACGATCTGGGTGTCGCCACCCGGAAATATGACGGTGTAGAACGGAAAAGTCGTATACGAGCCGCAAGAACCGGTCTTGGTGCCACTGGTGCTGACCGCAGAGATGATGTTGCCGGAATTGTCCCGATTGCAGACCTGAGTGGTACTGGGATAAAACGCCACTGGGCTGATGGTGCGGATATCAAAGCCTCGCAGGTCATATTCGCCGCCCATGTAAAATCGGGAAAAGGGTGGCGGAACTTCGCCCCCGAAACCTGTAATGGTGGAAGCCGTCAAGTGCAGGGCGACGACGTGCGGCTTTTCGGTCTTGCCTCGGTTGATGGGCTTGTAGTACTTCGCTTCGAGAGTCGGCTCAAAGGTATGGACGTTGCCGCCCAACCCGGCGAAGGCGATCGCCGCGTAAAGGTATTTTCCGCCTGTAGGGTTGAAGGTGTCGTTGACCGTGTTGTATTGGTAGGTAGGCATGACCTGGCTGGTGGTAATGCCTTCGAGCGCGTTTGGTCCTGCCAGACCTCGAAAGTTGATGGCTTCGAAGTAAGCCTCGGACGCGGTGTTGAATGCTTGGAGGCTGCTGACGGAGTAGCTGTAGGTGAGGCCGACTCGAGCGAAGCTTCGTCGAAGCGGATAACTGGAAAAAACCGTGAAGCCCGTCGAGTTCTGCTGGAAATTCTGCGTAAACTGGCCGTATGCGGCCTGCTCGACCGCCAACAATTGCGGGCTCAGGTTCTGAGCGGCGGCCAACTGTTGTAACTGATCGTAATGGTAATCGCTCTTGAAAACGGTGAAGCCGGCGGTGAGCGCCCGGTCGAAAAGATAAGGCTCGGTAAATCCGAACGAATAGAGTTTCTGGAAGGTGCCCCACTCCGCTTGGACGCTGAGCGTCTCGCCGAGCCCCAGCAAATTGTTGGTGGAATAATTCAAGCCAATGAAATTCCCCGCCAGGCCGCTGATGCCGCCGGAAAAGCCGATGGATTGGTGTCCCTTTTCCTTCACTTTCAGATCGATGTCCACGTTGCTGTCTTTGGGGTTTTGGTGGATTTCGTAGTCCTCTTTTTTTATGTTGTCAAAGAAGCCAAGCTGATTGAGACGCAAGACGCTGTAGTCCCAAAGGCTGGAGCTGAAAAGATTGCCTTCGTCCAACATCAGCTCGCGGCGAATTACTTTGTCGCGAGTTTTGGTGTTGCCTGAGAATTCGATGCGGTGAACGGTATAGGGCTTGTCCTCGTCGAAGTCGAGCGCCAGGTTGATGACGTGCTTCTTGCGGTCCGGCTCAGGGTCAGGGCTGGCCGTGAAGTTGATATATCCGAATTGGCCATAGAGCTTGGTGTAGTTTTCGAGACTCTTCCGCACTTTGCCCAAGTTGAAAACGTCTCCCGTCTTCATCTGCAAGACGCGAGCGAGGGCTTCCTCCTTGAAGAGTTTATTGCCGCGAATCGTAAACTTGCCCATCCGATACTGTTCGCCTTCGTCGATGGGGATGGTGATGTTCACGGCTTTGCCGCGTCCCACCCCGAAGAAGAAGAAAGGCCACCGGCGGACCGTGTCGATGGTTTTGGTTTCCGGCTCACTGGGCACGGCGTAGAAGTAACCGTGATCCTGGTAAAGTTCGCGGACTTTTTCCAGATCGTAATCGATTTTTTCCTTGTCGTAGGTTTGATGAAACCAGTAGAACCACGGCGGTGCGCCAAGTGGCCGCGAATATTTCATAGCGCGCTGGAGGCGCAGCGCGGAAAACACCGTGTTGCCTCGGAACCGGATCTTGCCCACTTTCACCTTGGGGCCTTCCACCACAATGAAAGTGAGCGCCACCGAGTTGGGCGGAATATTCCGTGTGCGGGCGCGCACGGTGGCAAATTGGCGGCCATGCTCAGCCAACAGATCTTGCAGCACCACCTCCGCCCGCTTGACCACCACCGGATCATACTGTGACTGAATGGAGAGGCCTACTTTGCGCTCCTTGAAGCGGTCGAGGACGTCGGATTGCTGAACCGTGTTCAGACCCTTGTAATCGATGCTGCGCACCAGCTTCTTTTCCCGAACGAAAACGGTGAGGAGCTTGCCCTTGTCAGTGTCCGTGACCTCGAATCGGAGGTCATCCAGGTAGCCGGTGTTCCACAGGGCGTGGAAATCGCGCTCCAGGGCGTTTTCGTCGTAGACGTCGCCCTTGTGAGTGAACATCCGCGCCCGCAGGGTGTTGGCAGGAATCCGCCGCGTGCCGACAAATCTGATATCGGCGATGATGTCCGTCCTGGGCTGGGGCGCGGGAGCCTTTTCCGCGGGCTTGGGTGTCTCGAGTTGCTGCGGCTTGGCCTCTTCCGGCTTCGGGGTTTCGAGCTTGAGCTGCCCCGGCTGTGCGGGCGCTGGGGGCGGTTGCTGCGGGTTGGTCTTTTGGGGTTCTTCCGCCGCCGGGTTCTCCAGCCGTATTTGTGGCTGGGCTGGAGTCCCAGCCGGAGGATTCTCCTTTTTTTTCTCTTCAGTTGGTTTCTTGTTTTGATCGGCCGGTTGCTGGTTGGCTTGACTGGTCGCGGCCGAATCGGAGCTCCGTTGCGGCGACGCATCCTGGCCTGCAAATGCCAAACTGCCCAGGACCACCAGCATCGCAATGGCAAACCCCAATTCCTGCCCGACGATTCTTCGTATTCGAGCCCCAGGCCTCGACCTCAAAAAGCGAGCCCTCCCCCGATTGCATTCTTCATCTGAGCTCAGAAAGTATCCGATGCCGGAAATTCTCCGGCAGTTGGCTGGAAGCTCTGACGAATTGCCGATTTATGATTGCTGATCGCCGATTGACGGAAGGCCGCAACTCGCAATTCGAAACTCGCGAAACTTCTCCGCCGAACCTTCAATTTCCCAGGTTCGATTTTTGGTTTCTGGCAATCGGCAATCGTCAATCGAAAATCGTCAATCCCTAGTGCGACAGCGGCGTGGCCGCAACCAATTTGTCGTTCACGGACCGATAATACAAGCCGTCGTTCGAAACGGTCACTTCCAAGACCGCCGGGCACTGAATCTCACCCTGGATCAGCGCTTCGGAGAGCGGGTCCTCCACATGCTTCTGCAGCGCCCGGCGCAACGGGCGGGCGCCGTACGAGCGGTCCGCGCAAGTCTTCTCCAGAATCCAACGGCTGGCCTCCGGCGCCAGGGTGAGGGAAATGTTTTTCTGCGCCAGATTCTGATTCATCAACCCAACCAGGAGGTCGATAATCTGGAGCAGGTCCCCATCCGTAAGAGCGTTGAAGACGATCACCTCGTCGAGGCGGTTCAAGAATTCCGGATTGAACAGGCGCTTCACCTCACCGAGCACCAAGTCTTCGATCTTCTTATCCGTGGCGGTTTCGCTGGCCGACTGGAACCCAAGGTTCGTCCGGCGCTCGAGATAGCGCGCCCCGATGTTCGAGGTCATGATGATGATGGTATTTTTGAAATCAACGGTATTACCCAGCCCATCCGTCAACTGGCCATCTTCGAAGACCTGGAGCAGGATGTTGAACAAGTCCGGGTGCGCTTTCTCAATCTCGTCCAGTAGGATCACCGAATAAGGCGAGCGCCGGACGCGCTCGGTGAGCTGCCCGCCCTCCTCGTATCCCACGTAGCCGGGCGGCGATCCGATCAGCTTGGAGACTGAATGCTTCTCCATGAATTCCGACATGTCAAAGCGAACGAGAGCGCGCTCGCTGCCGAACAGGAATGAAGCCAGGGATCGCGCCACTTCGGTTTTGCCCACGCCCGTCGGTCCGAGGAAAAGGAACGAGCCGACCGGCCGTCCCGGAGCCTTCAGGCCGGCGCGGGAGCGGCGAATGGCGCGCGCCAGGGCCGAGATCGCTTTATCCTGGCTGATGATGCGCTTGTGCAGCTCCTCCTCAACGCGCAGGAGCTTCGACATTTCTTCTTCTTTAATGGAGGTCACCGGCACGCCCGTCCAGCGCGACACAACCTCCTGAATATCTTCCTGGCCCACGACGCCCATGGCCGTTTCGTCGATGTTGTACTTCTCGCGCAAGAGGCGGAGATTTTCGCGCTCTTTGCGCTCCTCGTCGGAATAGAAGCGCGCCTTCTCAAATTCGTGGTTGGCGATGGCGTTCTCCATACGATGGACCACAAACTTGATGCGCTTCTGCACATCGATCATCTCTTCCGGCAACGAGCTTTGCCGCAGCTTGACGCGCGCCCCCGCCTCATCGACCAGGTCGACGGCCTTATCGGGCAGAAAGCGGTCGGGGATGTAGCGGTTCGAGTGGTAAACGGAAGCGGTCAGGGCATCGTCGGTGTAAGTGACGGCGTGGAATTTCTCGTATCGGTCTTTGATCCCAAACAGAATCTTGATGGCGTCGGATTCACTGGGCGGCGGGACCTTGATGGCCTGGAATCGCCGCTCGAGCGAGCGGTCCTTCTCAACCGACTTGCGGTATTCGGCCGGCGTGGTGGCGCCAATGCACTGGATGTCGCCGCGCGAAAGCGCCGGCTTTAGAATATTCGCCGCGTCCAGCGATCCTTCCGCCGAGCCCGCCCCTACGAGGGTGTGCAGCTCGTCGATAAAGATGATGGCGTTTTGTGATTCCACCAGCTCTTTCATGATGGTCTTCAAACGCTCCTCGAACTGCCCGCGGTATTTGGTGCCCGCCACGATCAACGACAAATCGAGAGCCAGGATGCGCTTGTCAGCGAGGAACGAGGGCACGTCGCCGTCGGCGATGCGCTGCGCCAACCCTTCCACGATGGCCGTCTTGCCTACGCCCGATTCGCCGATCAGCACGGGGTTGTTTTTCGTGCGCCGGCAGAGGATTTGGACCACGCGCTCCAGCTCGGCTTCACGCCCGATGAGGGGGTCGAGCTGATTTTCCAGCGCCGCCTGCGTCAAGTCGCGGCTGAATTCGGACAGGAGCGAAGTTTCTTTGGGCCGACTGGAGGAAGGCTTCTCGGTTTGGGCGCGGCTCAACTCCTCGCGCAGGGTTGAAAGGCGGAGCCCGCGCTCGTGTAGGATTTCCGCTGCAAACGATTTGTCCTCACGCAGCAGGCCCAGCAGCAGGTGTTCGGTCCCGATATGTTTGTGCGTGAGCCGCTCCGCTTCTTCCGCGGCGTAGGATAGAACCCGCTTGCACTCCTGGCTGAGAGGCAGGTCCACCGAGGTCGAGACTTTGTCGCGGATCGTCGTGCGCCCCTCAATCTGTTTGCGGATGGATTCAATCGAGGCGTGGGAACGCAGGAATCGGTTGGTGAGTGCTTTGTCCTCTCGTAGCAGGCCGAGGAGCAAATGTTCGGTTTCAATATAAGGGCTGCCAAACTGGCTGGCTTCGTACCGGGCAAAGAATATCACGCGCCTGGCTTTCTCCGTGTATCGTTCGAACATGGCTCCTCGTTAAATCATCGGGCGATGGCGTGATTGCTGATGGCGTGATTGGATGGGTCCCTCCGCAAATTCAGTCCCACCCCCGGTTGGCTTCGTTCCAGAGCCATTTGGCTTCGATACCCCCAAAATTGGCTTCGTTCGTGCCCTTTTTGGCCTCGTTCTTGGCTTCGTTCCTCGAGCTTTTGCTGATTCTAAAGGACCTTTTAGTTTCGTTCCTCGATTTTCAACAAAATAGTCAAACCACTGTTAGTCGGCCCTCTGCCAAGCGCAACGTTCGTTGCGCGCGTTGGGCCAATTCCACGTTGTGCGTGGCCACGACCGTTGTGAGCCCGTGAGCCCGGTGCGCCCTCTCCAGCATCTCCATCACGCGCTCCGCGCTGCGCGCATCCAAGTTGCCCGTCGGCTCATCGGCCAGCAAGACAGTCGGGCGGTTAGCCAGCGCCCGCGCCAGGGCTACGCGCTGTTGCTCGCCGCCGGAGAGCTCGCCCACTCGCCGAGCTCCCGCGTGTCCTAACCCGACTTCTGCCAAGAGTTCACTGGCGCGGGACCGTGCCGCAGCAAAATCGCCTCCACCAATCAACTGGGGCAGCATGATGTTTTCCGCTGCCGAGAACTCAGGCAGGAGGTAGTGCATTTGCCAAACGAATCCAATTTGCTGATTGCGGTAAGTGTCTTGTTCTTCCTTGCCGAAATCTCCCACCCGCGCTCCACGAAAGTATACCTCACCGCGCGTCGGCGTGTCCAGAGCCGCGAGCAAATGCAACAGCGTCGTTTTGCCCGCGCCTGATGCTCCCACCAACGCCACCAGTTCCCCTTCGTGAACCTCAAAGTTCAGATCTTCGAAGACGACCACTTCTTCGTCGCCCGACCGAAAGATCTTCGTCAAATCTTCAGCTCTCAGCATAGTCTCAGGAATTGAGCCATCGCGTCAAAAGTGGCGGAAAGAGGCGCATGGCAGCAAGCAGAGAATGTCAAATGGGTCATGGGAAATGGGAAATGGGAAATGGCAAGAAGGGCCAACACACATCGTGGCGCCTGCCATCGTCTGGAGCCATTCGCCATTTCCCATTTGCCATTTGAAATTTTTCTCTCGTTGCGCTTTTCCGCTTGGTCGTCATTCCCGCGTAAGCGGGAATCCATTCTTCCCCCTGGATCCCTGCTTTCGCGGGGATGACATGCTTGCAGCCAATCCGAGCCATTCGCCATTTCACATTTCCCATGACCCATTTGAAATTCTTCTCTCCTTGCCACTTCCTTATTCGTACCGAAGAATCTCCACCGGCTTCAGCTTGGCTGCGGCACGCGCCGGATAAGTGGTCGCCAAGAAACTAATGGCCAGCGCGGCGAGCGCGATCCACACGCCGTCCCACGAACGCGCGTGGAAAGGCACGTAGGCTAGCGAATAGACGTCGGCTTGAAGATGGAAGAGCTGGTAGCGATCGCCGACCCACGATGCGCCGTAGCCCAGCGCCAAACCCAGGAACGTGCCGACCGCGCCGATCGCGAGGCCGTGCAGCGTGAAGATGGCCCACACCTGCCGCTCGCGCGCCCCCATCGAGCGCAGCACCGCGATGTCGCGGTTTTTTTCCATCACCATCATGGCCAGGGTGATGAAGATATTGAGCGCCGCCACCAACACGATCAGGCCGATGGTGAAAATAGTTACCAGCCGCTCCAGGCGCAGGGCGCTGAAGAGCGAATGGTTCTGTTCCATCCAGGTGTTGGTTTCAAAGCCCGGCCCGGCGGCTTTACGGATCGTCTCCGCCACGGATTGTGCCTGATAAATATCGGCAATCTTGAATTCGACCACGGAGGCCACATTTCTCAGATCGAACAACCGCTGCGCCGCGTCCAGGTTGGTGAAGGCCCAAGTGGCGTCAAAGTCGTAGAAGCCGGAGTCGAACACGCCCACCACGCGGAAATGGTGGAACTTGGGCACAATCTCGAGCGGCGTCAGGGTGCCCTGCGGGCTGGTGATCAGGATCGTGTCGCCCACATAGACGCCCAAGGATTTCGCGAGCTCCTTGCCGATGACGATGGGGTCGGTGGCTTGTGGTGCGGGCGTCTCGCCCGCTCTGGGCGCGGCCGTCGCCGAGCGGCGAGTCGTCAGTCCTTCGATCGACCCTTCCGTAATGTGCCTTAGCAAATCCGCGACGAGGACCTCGCGCTCCGGCTCGACGCCCTTCAGCACAACCCCCTGGGCGCGCGAGCGGCTGGAAGCCAACACTTCTTCGTAGAGCGCCGGCGCGGCGGCCTGGACCTGCGGCAATTTCGAAAGACGGTCGGCCAATTCTTCATACGGCGCGATGCCATCGTTCGCCGAGCGTAACAAGTTGATGTTCGCCGTGGCGCCGAGCAACCGCGACTCGAGTTCTTCGCGGAAGCCGTTGTTGATGGCCAGCGCGATGACCAGCGCGCACACCCCCGCCATCACGCCTAGCACCGAGATCACCGTGATGACGGAAATCGCCGCCTGCCGCCGTTTGGCTTTCAGATATCGCAACGCAACGAAAAGTTCAAAGGGCATCTCCGCTTGCCATTATAACTGTGCGGGCTGAAACCGCGAGGGCCGTTCTTGCGATAGTCTGATTAGGAAAGGCTGCGCAGCATCGAAAATGGGGCGGGTTGAAAATGCTGCGCTTGTTATGGCTCGGCTGTAACCGGATGCACGTGTCGCTCAATGGCGGCCGCTGCATCCGAGCGCCGCTCAAGTTCCAAGTCGAAAAAATTTTGAAGGTTGAGCCAGAATTCCGGGTTGGTGTTGAAGTAACGCGCCAAGCGTAGTGCGGTGTCCGCCGTGACGCGACGACGCTCGTGCACAATTTCCCCGATGCGGGTGGCGGGAACGTGAAGGTCGAGCGCCAGCTTGTTGATGCTGAGGCGCATCGGCTTCATGAAATCCTCCCGAAGAACCTCTCCAGGATGGACCGGCGGCATCAATGCGTTTGACTTCTTCATGACGACTTCTCCTTAGTGGTAGTCCACAATTTCAACTTGGTGCGCATCACCAGAACGCCACACAAAGCAAATCCGCCATTGGTCATTGATTCGAATAGAGTGCTGTCCCTCCCGGTTGCCCCGCAAGGCCTCCAGGTGATTTCCCGGCGGAGCAGCCAGTGCTCTTAACTCCGTGGCAGCGTGAATCTGGAGGAGCTTGCGGAGGGCGACCCGCTCGAAGGCCCGAAAGCGTCTGCTGTGTTGGTACTGAAAGAGCTCTTCCGTCTCCTTCGAACGAAAGCTCCGAATCACATCCAAAGCGTACTACGTGACACGTTCTATGTCAAGCGGAGTAATTCGCCGCCGTTCGTGGCCGTTCCGGCCCACCATCGCTTAGAGGGATTTCTTAGGATTCGTTTCGAAGGCGGCGCAGCCACTCGAACACAGCCCAGGTGGCGTTCAAATCCTCTTCGTTGTATTTGAGAATCTCGTTGATGAACTCGGTTCGCTTGCTTCCATCCCGAGTCTCGGTCGCCTCGATGTATTTGGCCATCGTCCACTCGCCGCCGTATTCTCCCTGAGTTCTTTTGAACCCGATGTATTTCTCAATGACCTTCAAGCTGTAGCTGGGAAGCGGAAGAACGACCGAATCGAGTGTGACGCGATGCAGATTCAGCAAATTCCTGCGGACTCGCTCTGCGGTGCCGGTCGGGTCTCCAAATCGCTTCATGTACCTTTCAAGCTGTGTTCTTTCGTATGCAGCCCAGTGGACAAATGGGATGTCGCCGTAATTCTCGAGGGAACCGCGCGCCAGGGTGAGGAATTTCTCCCATCCATTGCGGTCTCCCGCTGTGTCGAAACCGGCGGTGGCGTAGAGGAACGGGCTTGGTCGATCGCCGAAAACCTTCATCCCCCAAAGATAGATTTTGTCCAATTCGTCGAGATAGGGCGGCATGCCGTCGAGATCGAACATCCGGTTTGCCTCGAGCGCGCAAATAGATGCGGCGCTCGCACATTGATGGGCGATGGTAGGTCAGCAGATCACTCGCGGTGAGTCCCATGAAATGCCTTGGAGAGAGACGAGAATTATAAGCCAGGTTAGCGGACGATGCGCGGGAGCGCGGCGGAAAATCCGGAACCTGCTCCTGGCGCGATGGAAAGCTGTTGCGCGGCAGCCGTTGGCCGGCACAGCGTAGGCCTCCGCGCAACGCCCGAAACCTGGAGTGCATCGCACCTTCATGCTATGTTGCCGCGATCGTATTCGGCGTTCATCGGGCCTCAGGAGAAACGGCGCGCGTCTCGGTCGCGACAACGCACATATGAGTTTCGTGCTTGCACCTGTTTTGTGTCTTGTTGTGGCGCCCGGGTTGGCCGCGATGGCTAACCCGGGACCCACCACGTCGTCGCCTCTCGATCTCGGCTATCGCCAGATGTACAACCTTCAATTCGGCGAGGCCCACAAGAGTTTCCGTGATTGGCAGCAAACGCATCCCGAGGATCCTCTCGGGCCCACCTCGGATGCCGCGGCGTTTCTGTTTTCCGAGTTTGACCGGCTCGGCGTGCTTCAGTCGCAGTTCTTCGTCGACGACGCGAAATTCAAGAAGAGGCGCAAGCTCACGCCTGACCCCGCCATCAAGCAGGATTTCGAAAGCGCGCTGGCCAAAAGCGATCAGATAGCAGATTCCATCCTGGCGCGCTCACCGCTGGACGGGAACGCGCTCTTCGCCAAGGCCATGAACCAAGGCCTGCACGCTGACTACACAGCCCTGGTCGAGAAGCGATACTTGGCTTCGGTGAGTTATGTGAAGAATGCCGGCATCATCGCCGACAAGCTGCTTTCGAATGATCCCACCTATTACGACGCATACCTCGCTACGGGAGTCGAGAATTACATACTGGGCTTGAACCCCGCGCCCGTCCGCTGGCTGTTTCGACTCTACGGCGCGCAGGCCAATAAGACTCAGGGCATCCAAAACCTCCGCGTCACCGCGGCCAAAGGTCATTACCTGCTCCCCTTCGCGCGCTTGCTGCTCGCTGTCGCCGCCCTGCGCGACAAGAATCGAGTCGAGGCCCGCGATCTGCTGGCCGGCTTGGCGCGAGATTATCCCCTGAACGGTCTGTATAAGCAGGAGCTCGCCAAGCTACAGTAAGGTCCGACGCGATCCTACACGCCGTTTCCGGTTGAAAAGCATTCAAGCTGAGATAGACTACTTCGATGCTTTTTGTGGTGATCGAGCGATTCAAGCCCGACAGTCTCAAACAGATCGGCGAGCGGTTTCGACGCGGTGGTCGAATGTTGCCCGAAGGTGTCGCTTATCACGCAAGCTGGGTGGATTCGGCCGGCACTCGATGCTTTCAGATCATGGATGCGCCTCAGCGACAGTTGCTCGATCTTTGGATCTCGCGCTGGGACGACTTGGTCGACTTTGAGATCGTGCCCGTCGAAACCTCGGCCGACTTCTGGGCGGAGCGCAACCCATGACCGCGCCTCGCATCGTTGTGGTGGGCAGTTACGCCACCGGACTCACGATGAAGCTGGAGCGTTTGCCGCACACGGGCGAAACGCTTCTGGGGACGGGCTATCGCGTCGACTGCGGCGGCAAGGGCTCAAACCAAGCGGTAGGTTGCGCGCGGCTGGGCGCGCAAGTGGCCTTTGTGGCCAAGATCGGCAAGGACGCTTTCGGCGAAATGGCGCTGCGCCTTTATCGCGACGAAGGAATTGACGTCGAGTGGATCGGCTTGTCGTCAACTTCGCCGACGGGCGTGGGCTTCATTCTGGTGGAATCGAGCACCGGCAAGAACTGCATCGCGCTCGATCCGGGAGCCAACGAGCTGCTGACGCGAGACGAGGTGGCGCGGTGCGATGCGGCGTTTGATTCGGCAGGCGTAGTGCTGACGCAACTCGAAATCTCCGCCGAAGCCGCGGGCGAAGCGATGGCTCGCGGGCGCGAGCATGGCGCAATCACCATCTTGAATCCCGCGCCAGTCCGCTCGCTGCCCGCTGACGTTCTCCCCAACGTTGACATTCTCACGCCGAACGAAGTGGAAGCGAGAGTGCTCGCCGGACTTCCGCCCGACGCCCATGTCGAGCCCGCAGAAGCGGCTCGCGAGCTGATGCGGCGCGGTGTGAAGCAAGTGGTGATGACACTGGGCGAGCGAGGCGCGCTAATCGTGAGCCCAACCGCGGCAACGCTGATTCCCGCCATCTCGGTCACTGCCGTGGACACGACCGGCGCCGGCGACGCGTTCAGCGCCGGCCTCGCCACGGCGCTCACAAAAGGAGCGGCTCTCGGCGAGGCTGTCCAGTTTGCCGTGATCGCCGGCGGCCTGGCGGTGACGAAGGAAGGAGTGATCCCGTCGCTGCCTCGCCTGGGCGAGGTCATCGCCTATGCTCGCAAGTTGGGACTGCCGCTGGAGACGCTCGATGGGATTTCGTGATAGCTCGTTCTTCTCCGAAATGGAGATACTCCAGGCGTGATCGATGAAATGAAAATGGCATGGGGAATTGCTCTGAAGAGTTTCGGTAGGTTTCACCAACGGCAATTCACTCGCCGGTCATAATATGTAGAATTACTATTTAGTGATGGTAAATTCAATCAATAAGTGCTTGATAAGCGAGCACTTGGAACTGGCGGTTCAGACTTAAATCGCCCGTCGGATGCAACTGCGCCATAAATATCGTAATCATCTGTTCCTTCGGGTCGATAGTGAAATCGGTGTAGAAAAATCCTCCCCAGAAGTACTCCCCCGGTGACCCAAGCTCGGTGAGAGGCGACTTGATCCCGTTGACGCCAAAGCCGAGCCCGAACGCCTGATCGGGACTGATTTTGCCCAATTGGTCGTGGGTCATCAGTTCGACGGATTTGCGGCTCACCAGCCGCTTATCGCCCACCTTGCCGCCATCGAGCATCACTTGGCAGAAGCGCGCATAGTCCTCTGCCGTGGAATTGAGTCCCGCGCCGCCGGAGAAAAGTTTCTTTGGCCCGCGGTACGGATAATCCGCAGAGTAGGAAAACGGACCTTCTACGATCGGCGCGTCGGGAAACCGGGTGAGGCCTTTTTCCGGATACCACGTGTACGCCACGGCCAGTCGGCTGAGCTTGTCATCGGGCGGGTAGAAATAGGTGTCTTTCATGCCAACCGGCTCGAAGATGTGGGTGCGAAAGAATTCATCGAGGGTTTTACCGGAAACAACTTCAACCAGGTAACCGAGAACATCGACGCCCAGGCTGTACTCGAATCGGTCGCCAGGATTGAAGAGCAGCGGCAGGCCCGCGAGGCGCTTCACGCTGTCGCCGATGGTGCCGTCGTAAGGCAGAAGCCCGTGCGCCACATTCGCGTCCCGATACATGGGGCCGAGGTCAGGGTTCCAGTGATAGGTGAGGCCGGAAGTGTGCGTCAGCAGGTCGCGGATGGTGATCTCTCGCGCCGCCGGAATCTTATAGGGCGCGCCGGAAGCCGGCTTCACCAGCACCTTGGGATTCTTGAACTCGGGAATGTACTTGGAAACCGGATCGTCAAGCAGGAAGCGGCCATCCTCATAGAGCATCATCACCGCCAGGCTGGTGATGGCCTTGGTCATCGAGCAGATGCGGAAGATGGAGTCGGTTTGCATGGGCTTTCCCGCCTCACGATCCATCATCCCCTGGGCCTTGAACCACGCGACCCGGCCCTTGCGGGCCACCAGCGTCACGGCGCCGGCAATTCTCTTATCCGCGATGCTGTGGTCGACGGCGGCGCCAATCCGCTCCAGCCGCTCCGACGATAGACCAACCGCTTCCGGCTTGGCTCGCGGCAATTCCTGCGCGACGGCCGCAACTGAGACGGCCAACATCCACACTGCCAGCGTGAAGCGCGTGGAAAACCGCAGCACTTCGCGTCCCACACGCGAGTCCTTCGAGAGTTCTTGATTCATGGATGCCTCCGGGCGGAGCAGTATATAACAATCAGCTTCGCTCAGGATGGTAGCGTTTCGATCGCTGTGCAGGTCAATTTCGGGTGGCTTGGGTGAGGGCGAGCACGGCATAGGCGGTCGCCGCGTCGCTCATGAAGTGCCCGGTATCGGAGGACGAATCCCGCTGTTTGTTTAGCGAATAGGCGGGCCAGAGGCCTTCGGCCGTGTTCTGGTTGCGCATTAGCCACACGAGGCCGCGTTGCAGGTGGACGTTGTCGCGCGACACGCCCGCTTCCTCGAGCGCAAGAGTGGCGAGGCCGGTGGCATATCCATCGCTCGCTGTTTCCAGCGGCGTGCCATCCGCCCGCTTCCACGTTCCGACGAGCGAAGACAGACTCCAGCCTCCATCAGCCTGCTGCTTGCTCAGAACTTCGCCGATGATTGACTTTTGCCGGTCCGGCGCGAGGAGTCCGGGCCATCTCGCCGAAGCCCAAAGAAGGACCTCGTGGTTGATTGTTGTTTGCGCCGCGAATTCGCGGTTCAGGTAATCGCGCAGCAGCTCGAGGTGATTTTGAATCGCGGGAGTCAAGCGATATTTTCCTGGCGCGGTGCCGACCGCGACCGCCGCAAGCGCCGCTCCATAATACTGAGAGTCCTTCGCTTCCCACGGCTCGTTATTGAACTGAAGCCACCGCCACGCGCCTTTGTCGTCCCCGCTCGTCTGTTCGAGCGCCCACATGTTATCGAACGCAGTCCGCGCATCTTCACTGAGTTTTCCGCTGCGGGCCTCAAAGCTTGCCAGGATCAGCGCATTGAGAACCGCTTCGGTGCCGCGGGATTCGATGGACTTATAGGCGCCTCTTGTTTGGTCGGTGTAAAACGGTTCGACGTCCTTCCACAGGCGCACGCGCTTGGTGACATTGTCCAGAAGACTGCGTTCATTAGGGGAAAGGACCTGCTCTGCAAGCGCGGCGCGCAAGGCAGGCCGCGCCAACGCATAAGGCACGGCAGTGTGGCAAGAGACGCAAAAGGTTTCGTGATCGCGGGCCGCCTTGGGCCAACTCATCCACCAGCCTTCCCTTTGATCCAGATACGCGGCCGCAGCCTTGGGATTCCAGGAGTCGCCGGACTTGCCTTCAGGATGCGAACTGACCGCCAACAGTCCGGCGAGGCACGCTGCCAGGACAAGCGTTCTCCGCTTGACTGCCTTCATTTGGGTCCCCCTTGAGCCGGGGCTTTCCATTTTGAAACCCCAGTGCTCCCGCCATTGTACTTCATTTTGATTCCGCGAAGGCCTCTGGGCGCCATCCTGACCTGATGTGGACGCTGCTCTCGGCGGCGCCAACTTGTAGAGGCAGAAGTGAATGGCGATTGCACTCCATACGCTTTTGGCGTATGATTTACATTTGTACGCTCGCGGCGTACACTGCTCGATAGGGAAACAGTAATGCCAAAGCGGGACGTTTTTGGTGAGCTGATGCAAGGCGTGGGCGCGATGAAGGGCCATCGCGACGGCAAGTTGACGCTGCGCAGCTATAAAGTTGAGCCGGCGCCGCTGCCTAAAGTAGATGCGAAGGTCATCAGGGAAACCCGAGAGAAGCTCCGATGCTCAAGAGCTGTGTTTGCGCGGAAGCTGCGCGTTAATGAAAGAACGCTGGAGAAGTGGGAGCAGGGCCGGGCCAAACCAAACCCTCAGGCGGCGGCGCTGCTCTTGCTGGTTCGCAGATACCCCGATACGCTCCAGCGTCTGGAGAAACTTGCGGCTGGCTAACACGGTGATTCCACTTTTTTGGATGAAGTGCGGCTCACACGCCTGCGTGCCGCGCTCGAAGTCGCGCCGGCGCCGGCGAAGCAATACTATGTGGCTTTCTTGGTGAGTTTGTCCAACTCTTCCTTGGCGAGCTTGCGGCTGTAACCACAGCCCGGATCTTTGTGGCGGCATTCGAGGATGCTCATGTTGCAACCGCAAGTGCACCGCTGGCTGCTCAGATTCTCCTTGATCTTTTCCACGGTGGCGGCGTCCACGCCGGTCAAATCCACGCCGGGCACCTCGGAATTGTTTTCAGCCTTGATTTGTTCGGGGGTTTTGACTTCAATATCGTCTCCCCTGTTCATAGCCGCCGGAGTGAAACCCTTCACTTCCGTTTCCGCCTTCGCGGCGAGCAGGGTTCTTACTTCCTCTTCGAAGACGGCAATGTCCGTCGTGCCGGTATGCTTGGCGTAGATGCGGCCGTCGCGGCCGATCAGGAAAGTTGTGGGAAGGCCGATGACGCCACCAAAAAGCTGGTCAACCTCATCGTTGGCCATGGCGACGGGATAATTCATTCTGAACTCTTTATAGAACTGGCGCACCGGCTCGGGACTGTCGTCCTGGGAAATGCCAACGATCGCGAGGCCCTCGCTGCGGTATCGATTTTGGAGCTCGACAAATTCGGGAATCTCGACCCGGCACGGCCCGCACCACGTCGCCCAGAAATCGACCATCAATACCTTGCCTTTGTAATCTGACAGACTGATTCTCCCCCCGTCGATGTTCGGCAAGGAGAAGTCCGGGGCAGCAGGATGGTCTCCGGCGGCAGCCAGGGCGCTGGCGTGAGCCTGGCGCATGGTGACGGGCGCGATCCAGTAACGATTGACGAGAAAAAGGCCGACAATTAGAGCCACGGCCACAACGGCGCCGATGAGAGTTTTGCGTTTGTTCGTTGGCTGATTTTTCGAATTCACCGGCTGATTTTCCGGCGTCAATGTCGCCTGCTCGTCCATTGCAAAACTCCTGTCACCCTGAATGCACACTGCCGTCTGGTAGGGGCACGCCATGGCGTGCCCCTACCGTCAGCTTCGAGCGCGCTTCGGCCGCAAAGGCAGCTCTCGGCGGTCGGCGACCGCCGCTATAGCGTGCGCGCGGCCGCGCAATTTCCAAACCATCGCGGCGGCTGCGATTATGGCCAGTAGGGCGATAAATTGCGACGTCGAGAGCAGGTGATTGAACACAAACCCGCGGTCTTCGTCGCCCCGCAAAAACTCAATAAAGAATCGTGCCACAGCATAGAGGCTTAGGTAAATGACAAAAATCTGGCCGTCGTACGCCTTCCGGCGATACCGCCATAGCAGAATGCCGAAGATCGCGAACGTCGCCAGTGATTCGAATACCTGGGTCGGATAAATCCGAATGCCCAGCGGCACGCCCGTGAGCTCGTTAGCGATGGGATTGGTGAAAGTGACGCCCAGAAATGACGTTGTCGCCTTGCCGTAATCGCAGCCGGCGGAGAAGCAACCCAATCGCCCCACGCTCTGCGCCAACGCGATGCCTGGGGCGTAAACATCAAAAACCTTCAGCAGCGGTAACCGATAAACGCGGATGTACCAGATGGCAAAAAACACCGCGGCCACAAAGCCGCCGTAAAAGACGCCGCCAGCCTGAAAAGTGGTCCAACTGAATATCTCGCTCGGATTATCGCGGTAAAAACTCCAGTCGGTCAGAATCATCAGGACCTTGGCGCCCACGAGACCGACAATCAGCAGCCAAGTGCTGAAATCGAGCAAGCGCCCAGGGTCCAGATTCTCGCGCCGTCCCAGGCGAACCACCGTATAAATGGCGGCGATTAGACCGAGGGCAAAAAGCGTGCCGTAGGTCGGCAGCCGAAACGAGCCGAAATTAATCAGAATAGGATGCATCTTCTTTTCTCAAAGTGGCGAGTGGCAAGTGGCATGTGGCAAGTAAAGGCCAGCCGTCACTTTTCTTCTTCCTGCGCTTGCCACTTGCCACTGTTCTTAGAGCGTGAACCGATTCAAAAACGTCAAATATCCCGACAGTATCGTGAATTTATTGAATGCCATCAGCACTCCGATGCCGATCAGCAGAACTCCGGACAGCACTTCCACCACCTGCAAGTGTTTTCGGAATCGCCCATAAAATCTCAAAAACTGGCTCAGGCCAAGGCCGGTGAGTAAGAACGGAATCGCCAGGCCTGCCGAGTAAACGGCCAGCAAGAACATCCCCTGAAAGACGGTCTCCCGCGTGGCGGCGATGGCCAGGATGCCGGTCAGGATGGGCCCAATGCACGGCGTCCAGCCGAAGGCAAAAGCAAAGCCCAGGACAAAAGACCCGGCCAGTCCGCGCTTGGGCGCGCCGGTATCGAGGCGCTTGTCGCGATAGAGAAATGGAATCTTCACGAGACCGGTCAAGTGCAATCCGAAAACGATGATCACGAGGCCGGCGACGATCTCGAAGAGTCTTTTGCGCGTCGCGAGAAAATTGCCCACCCAGGTCGCCGATGCCCCCAGAGACACAAAGACCGTCGAGAAGCCAATGACGAAGGCGATGGAATTGGCGAAGATCCGCTGCACCACGCCGGTTCCGCCGCCCGCGCGCAGCTCCTCAATCGACTCGCCGGAGAGCATCGAGACGTATCCGGGAACAAGCGGCAGCACGCAGGGCGAGAGGAAAGAGACCACTCCCGCCAGAAAAGCAATCGGAAGACTAAGCTGCGTCATCAAACTCCTTCGGCTCGATGGACGTTGTCTTGGCTGTCCTTATCATTCGATGCGGATCACGGATGCTTCGTCACGCCGCTGGACGCAAAAGATTGTATCATTCCGTAAGTGGAAACTGGAAAATGGAAACTCGAAGTTGGAAAATGGAAACCGGAAACTGGAAAATGGGGCGAGAGGTCATTCGCGCGAAAGCGGGAATCCAGGCTTCGAGATTCCAGTTTCGAACTTCCAATTTCCAAGTGGAAACTGGAGATTGGAAACTGGGAATTGGAAATTAGAAAATGGCAGTCTATCTCGCGGAGGCCTCACATGCTGATATCCATTTTCCATTTTCCAATTTCCATTTTCCAATTTCTAGTCGGAGCATCCAGTCTTGTTGCGCGCCATCATTTTTGATTTTGACGGAATACTCGTTGACAGCGAGCCGCTGATCTTGAAACTGATGCAGCAGATGGCGGCTTTGGAAGGCTGGAATCTTACTGACGAGGAGTATTACCGCGACTACCTCGCCCTCGATGACCGGGGCGTGATCGAGCTCCTCTTCCGCCGCCACGGCCTTCCCGTGGACGCGGCGCGGCGAGACGAGCTCGTGGAGTGGAAGGAGCGCGCCTATTGGGAGGCCATTCGCGACGGCCTGCCGCCCTTCCCGGACGCCGTCGACTTTGTCCACAGAGTGGCGAGGCGGTATCCGCTGGCCATCGCCAGCGGAAGCCTCCGTGCGGAGATCGAACATTTGCTCGAGAAAATCGGCTTGCGAGGATTCTTTCCGGTCCTCGTCACGGCGGACGATACCGCCACTTCCAAGCCCGATCCCGAGGTTTACTTGAAGGCGGTCGAGCGTCTCCAGGTGGCTGCTTTTGATCCATGCGCCGGGCACGTCCGCCTGCGCGCCGCTGAGTGCCTGGCGATTGAGGATGCCGCCGCCGGCGTCGATGCCGCGCACGCTGCGGGCATGAAGTGCATGGCGCTCGCCCACAGCCTCCCGCGCGAAAACCTGATCCACGCGGAGTGGGTTTATGACAACTTTGGCGAAGTCGATTTCGAAAGAATCATCGCCGAGTTTGCGGCGCTGTGAGAGCATTGGCGGCCAGGGACCAGCAACCCGGCCGTCAGCAGGAGACTCACCACAAAACACACCGAGAACGCAGAGTGCCAGAGCTCCGTGACCTTTGGGATCTCTGCGGTGAAAGGTTAAGATGTTGAACCCCGACCAGCAACTCGGAAATCCCGGCGATTTTTCCCGCGAGGTTCTGGAGTTCCCCGCCATAGTCGAGCTCGTGCGCGGATTCCTCACCGGCCCGATCGCGCAGCCGCGGGTTGCCGCGCTCCAGCCGCAGACCAACCCCGACGACATCCGGCGCGAGCTGGCCCTGGTGCGCGAAGCGCGGGAATTCCTGCGCGAAAGCGCGCGGCCAAGTTTGTCGGCGCTGCACGACCCGCGCCCGCTTCTCGCCAAGCTCGTGGTCGAGGGCGTGTCGCTCGCGCCCGAGGAAATCCTGGCGCTGGTGGAAGTGGCGCGCGCCGCCTGCGACCTTCGCGGCCTCTTCCTGAAGAGTCCTTTTACCCGCCTCGACGGGCTCGCTCGCTCGTGCGCCGACTTTCGCGAGCTGGTGAAGGAGCTCGACGGCAAGATCCTGCCCGACGGCACGGTGGATTCCTCGGCCAGCAAGGAGCTCGCCCGCTTGCGCCGCTCCACCGAGCGCCTTCGCAACGAGGTGCAGACCACTCTCGAAAAGCTGGTGCTCAAACTCAGCCGCGACCAGGTGCTGCAAGAATCGGTGGTGACGCTGCGCAACGAGCGCTTTGTGCTTCCCGTGCGCACGGAAGAAAAGCGGCGCATCGGCGGAGTGATCCACGGCGCCAGTTCTTCCGGCGCCACGGTGTTTGTGGAGCCGCTCGAGACCGTGCCTCTCAACAACGAATTGGTCGAGCTCGGCGAGCGCGAATGGGCGGAGGTGCAGAGAATCCTGGCGGAATTCAGCCAGAAGTTGCGCGAGCAGCGGCTGGAGTTGAGCGCCGCGGCCGAAACTCTGAGCGAGCTCGATCTCGTCTTCGCCAAGGCGGAGTTCGCACGTGCCTACGATTGCTGCCTGCCGGAGTTTCATTCTTCTGGAGGCGGACTGAGGCTCGCGGACGTCCGCCACCCGCTGCTGGAAAAAGCATTGCGCGCCCAGAAGCGCCGATCGGTGCCCATCACCATCGAGCTGAAGGCGCCCAAGACGCTGATGATCGTCAGCGGCCCTAACACCGGCGGCAAGACCGTGGCGCTCAAGTCGATTGGCGTCGCAGTGCTGATGGCGCAGGCCGGCCTGCCGGTGGCGGCGGGCGAAGCGCGGCTGCCCATTTTTCATCGCGTGCTGGCGGATATCGGCGATCAGCAATCCATCCAGGCGAACCTGAGCACTTTCTCCGCGCACATCGCGAACATTCAAGGCATGGTGACCGTGGCGGGCCGGGACGACCTGGTGCTGCTGGACGAGATTGGCGCCTCCACCGAGCCCAACGAGGGCGCGGCGCTGGCCGTAGCCATCCTCGAACATTTCCGGCAGCAAGGCGCCACCACATTTGTCACCACGCATCACTCGCGCCTGAAGGCTTACGCGGCGGAAACTCCGCAAGCGCTGAACGCGGCCATGGAGTTCGACGAAGTGACGCTCCAGCCTACCTATCGCCTGATCAGCGGGCTGCCGGGGAAATCGAGCGGCATCGATACCGCCGAGCGCCTGGGCCTCGAACCCTCCATCGTCAAGCAGGCCCGCGCGCTGATGCCCGCCGCAGAAGCCGAAGCCTCGGCGCTGGTCGCATCGCTGCACGAACAAAAGGTGGATTTCGAAAATCGCCTCCAGGGGCTCGATCGCGAGCGAAAGGAGCTGGAGGCGCGGCGCACGGAGCTGGAAAAGCACTTCGACGAAGAGCGCCGCAAGAAGCTGCGCGAGCTAGACTCGCGCCTAGAACAAACGCTCCGGCAGTACGAAGACAAGTGGGAAGCGGCAGTGGCCGAAATTCGCGCCCAGGCGGCCGCCAAGGGCCAGCCCGCTAGCCTCGGCAAGAAGGCGGAGCGCAAGGCCGCGGCCGTGCGCAGCGAGACGCGCGAAGAGTGGAACGCGCAGGTGCTGGAGACGCTGGGCGCGCCAGCTAGCGCAGTCGCTGGCCCCTCGGAAACCGTGCGGCACGTTCCGCCCGCTGTCGGCCATCGCGTGCGCGTGGCGAACGTGGCTTCTCCCGGAACCGTCCTGGCGCTGATTGGCAACGACCAGGTCGAGGTGGAAGTCGGCCGACTGCGCATGCGCGTCCGAAAGGATGAAGTGCAGGTCCTGAGTCCTCCGCCCGAAGTCGGTGGCACGGGCCCCGGTCATATCGGGGCGGGCGTCGCGCCCGTGACCCGCGGTGCGGCAGCGTCCGAACAGGCAGCGCCGGCGGAAATCAATGTGATTGGCACGACCGCCGATGAAGCGCGCGACTTGGTGGACAAATTCCTCGATTCCAGTTTCGTCGCCGGCCGGTTTCGCCTGCGCGTGGTTCACGGCCACGGCAAGGGAATCCTCATGCGGAGCCTGCACGAGATGTTCGCCTCCCACCCGCACGTCGAAAAGTTCTACCCCGCTCCCCAAAACGAAGGCGGCACGGGGGCAACGATTGTGGAATTGAAACAGTAGGTGGGTATTTCGGCGGGCCACCATTACCTCTCCCTCCGCGTTGCTACCAGAATGAACCATCGCAATTCGGTCTTGCAGCGCCTGACTCACAGGCTGTCGTTCACCGAAGTCTCGATTTTGTTTTGGGCATCGTCGGCCGGAAGCTGGTCTGCATTAGCGCCTTGGTGGTAATTCTTTCGGTCCTCGTGTGTCCATCCGTCAATGCACCTGCTCAATCGATCCGGATTGATTCTCATTTCGACCACCACTGCTTCACTCGTCTCGACCGTGGCCACAAGGAGTTTCATCTCCTTGCCCTCGGGTTTAGCAAACACCACGGTGCGTTCTCCGGTCCGTCGCGACCAGACGCGCACCATGGGCTGCCATCCTTCGTCGAGTTTGGCACGCACCACATCGGGGAAATCCGCATCGGATCCCGCCGCGGCCGTCGCGATTCCATTTTCCCAGAGCGCCAGCCTCATGCCCCTCACGCCCTCCGGCCGCGCCGCCAGATTCACGGCGAAGCAGGCGAATCCCAACAGGAACCGATGCGAGCGGTGCGCGTGATAGTGTGATTCCACATAGCGAACGAGGAGGCCGAATTCTTTGTCGCCGGCGCGCGCCGATGGCGGCGCAACACCAACGAAGCAGAACACGAGCGCAGCAAGCATCGCGCGGCGGACAAAACTATTCTGTTTCGTCATGGCGAGGCGCCTCCTTCGAGTCTTTCCCGTCTCTTAGCTCTTTGCTGTTCTTGGCGGGCTTGTGGCCCTTGCCGGTGTGTTCCAGGCCCAAACGCGGCATGCCCATCTCGCCATCCAATTCGGCCAACTTGTCGAGATCGACCGGGCCCACAATGTTCACCACGGTCAGTTCTTTGGGCTCGGCGCAGACGATGGCCAGTCCCTGGAGGGGCTCGTCGGGCGTGTTCCCGGGCATCAAGTAAATCTCGGCGTTCTCCCCGCCGCGCTTGCTGCGGACTTCCACCGTCCTTTGCCAGGGGGGCGTGTGGAGCTGCTTGCGGATTTCGTCCACGTCAGCTTGGCTATATTCGCCTTCTTTATCGAACTCGTAGACCTTCACGTAAATCCCCTTCAGATGCTGGATCATCTGCTTGACCTTGGACTCTTCAGGGTCGCTGGTGTCCGACATGAACTTTGCCGCAAGCTGCAATAGCGGTCCGTCGAGTGTCACCTCCACCACCTCGGCAGCCTTGTCCGCGAGTTTGTCAAGATGGCTGACCTCGATCTTCGCGCTCTGGCCGTGCAAAGTGCGGCCGGGAAAGAGCAAACCGGCGCAGGCGAGGAACAGCAGGATTTTCTTGGCGTCGAGCCAAGCTTTCAGTCGTGTTCTCATAAAGGCTCCAATCTACTTTCAGGCTTTCACCGGGCTTCATCGTGCGGCGCTTGGTTCACTTGCTTGACTTCACGCAGCGCTCCGTTGAGTTTGGCGCTGGCAATGCGCAGCGCCAGCATCACTTGGGCGCGCGCCATCTCGCCCTCTTGGCGGCGCCGGCGTTCGCGGGCGCGATACTGCGCCAAGCCTCCAATGACGAGCACAAAACACATCGCCGCCGCACTCGCCCAGCGAACCGCGGGCACGCGAAACCAATCGCGCAACCCCGCAGCGCGGGACCGACCGAGCGTCTCCGTCCGCCGGCCGGCACCTGCCGACTGAATGCGCGCCATCACGCGCTCGGTGAAGTCCGTCGCCGGTTCTTGGCGTCGCAGGGCATTCTTCAATTCTTGTTCGAGGGGATTCATACCGGCACATCTCCCATCGTGCGAGCCAGCTTCTGACGCAAGAGGGCCAAGGCCCGCTGCAAATTGCTCTTGACGGTATTGATGGGCATTTCCATCACTTCGGCGATCTCGTGGTACTCCAGCTCCTCCTGATAGCGGAGGATGACGACCATGCGAGCTTGCTCGGGAAGGCTCGCCACCAGCCGCTGGAGTTTTTCCCCCAGCAACGGGTCGCACTCGGGCGATGCTCCGGCACAGTCAGAGATTTCATCCAGACCCACCTCAAGCTTGCGCCCTCGCGCGTGATCGATCGAACGATGGGTGGCCACTTTCCTCAGCCAATACTTCAGGTGGGCGGGCGACTCAATCGAGTTAATGTTCTGGTAAAGGTGAACAAAAACCTCTTGCGCCACGTCTTCCGCCACCGGCCGGTCGTGCAGAAAGTGATACGCCACGCTGAATACCATCGCCTGATGCTCGCGCACGATACGGGCGAAAGCGGAGGCGTCGCCCCCGGCCGCCAAGGCCAGAGCTTCCTCCATCCGTGTTTCCGCCGCCTCGCTCAACCCCACCGTCCCCTGTTAGCCTTATACGCGAAACCCCAGCGGGCGAATGCAATTTATTCTTCAAAACGTCTCATCCAACGCCAGCGTGCCGAGCATTTGGTTCAAGTCTTTTCCGGCCTGCTCGCGTTTCGCCTTGAGACCGGCAATTTCAGATCGCAGGGTGCCTAGCCGGTCCTCCTGCTCGTTGAGCTGCTGGGTGTAGCGCTGCACCAGCGCCCGTTCCTCCGCCGTGCCTTTCAGCGCTTTCATGTTTTCCCGGATGCGGCTCTGGTGCCTCTTGCGCGTTACGCGTATCTGCGTTACGCTAAAATGCGTAATGGAAAGGAGGAGCGAACACCTGTGGAGAATCCGTTTGTATTTGGAGAAATTGTCGACCAGGAGCGATTCATCGATCGCGAGCGCGAAATGCGGGAATTGATCCGTGACACGACTGACGGTCAAAAGATTTTTCTGCTCTCGCCGCGCCGGTTTGGCAAGAGCTCACTCGTTGCGTTGGCCTTTTTGATGCTGCGCAAGAGGCACATCCGCACGGTGATCCTGCCCGTCACCAGCTATGCCAGCTATTCGCAATTCCTGGAGAAATTCGCCGCCCGCGTGATTCGTGCGGCAGGACCCTGGGAGCGCGTCAAAGACTGGGCGAGTCGCTTTGTCCAGCGCGTGCGGCCCGAGATCAGCATCAACGGCGTAACGGGAGAGCTTGAAATCTCCTTGGGCAGGGCGGCTAACCTCGATCCGGCGCCCATGGCCCCCGATGTGTTCGCCCTACCCGGCGAACTCACCCGCAAGGGCGGATTCCGGATGGCCATTTGTCTGGACGAATTTCAAGGCATCCGCCGCTTCGACGGGCAGTCTATCGAAAATGCTCTTCGAAACGAAGTGCAGCGGCAGAGAGGGGTGGCCTACGTTTTTTCCGGCTCTCAACCTTCACTCATGGAGGACATGCTGTCTGCCCGTCGCCCGTTTCACAAAGCCGGGCCTAAGATGTTCTTGGACAAGATTTCCGCCCACGCCTGGAAGGACTTTATTGTGGGGCAGTTTCGCAGGCGCCAGCGAAGCCTGGCCGAACCGGCTTTGGACTACTTGCTCGACGCGGCGGATTTGATCCCTTATGATGTGCAGCGGCTTGCGCACGAGCTTTGGGATGATGCGGAATTGAAAGGGAAACAAAAGCTCGGGATCGACGACGTGCGGGGCGTGATCGATGGGCTGGTGAAAAGCCAGGCGGCATACTACGAGCGGCTCTGGGAACAACTGCCGCTCCGCCAGCGTGCCATCTTGCAGGCTCTGACACGCCGCGCCCATGGCGGCCTGTTTGCCCAAGGCGTGCGCGAAGCGTTCCGGTTGGGCGCTGCGTCCAGCGTGCAGAGGGCTCTCCAGGCCATGGAGAACAAAGATATCCTCGATCGGTATCAAGGGAAGTACTTTCTGCTCGATCCGCTTTTCAAACAGTGGATTCAGAGAAAGGCGGCGGAGTCCGCATGAACGGCGTTAGGCGTTACGCTTTTTTGCGTTACGCTAAATTGCGTAACGGATTCGGGGCGCTTTGGCCTCGGCGGTAAATCGCCCGAGGAAGCGCAGAGCGCTCCCCTACTTCATGAGTTCCAGCACAGCGGCGGTCATAGCCTTCACGCCGGTGCGGATGGTAGGTTCGGGCAAGGGCGCCCACAGGCTGGAATGGAGCGAAGGCAGCGGCTTGCCGGTCTGCTTACTCTCCTTGAACTTGACCGGGTCGACCGCGCCGAGCGAGAACATGCAAAGAGGGATTGAGTGCGTCTCGAGGCCGAAGTATCCAAAGTCCTCGCTCGCCATTATCGGCGCCATCTTCACGACGTTGGCGCGGCCTAAAGTCCTTTCGAAGACGCCGGCCAGGCGTTCGGTCAGTTGCGGATCATTGTAGGTGGACATCGTGTATTCGTCGGGATTGGGCCGGACGATGGGCGCGCGGTCCTCGGGAATGCCTGCGGCCAACGCGGTGCCGCGCGCCAGGCGCTCGATGGAGGCCAGAATCCTTTGCCGGACTTCTTCCTTGTAGGTGCGAATCGTAAGCTGCAAGTGCACCTCGTCCGGAATGATGTTGTATCGCGTGCCGCCCTGAATGGCGCCGACCGTAACGACGGCAGGGTCAAACGGTGAGTTTTCGCGGCTGACAATGGTCTGCAAGGCGAGGATGAACTCGGCGGCGGCGACGATCGGATCTTTGGTCGCTTCGGGCCGGGAACCATGCCCGCCGAGACCGCGAATGATCACATCCACCGAAGTCGAGCTGGCGAGAGCGTAGCCCGGCGTGTAGCCGACTTTGCCCGCTTCCAGGTCCGCCGAATCGTGAAGCGCCAGGCAGTAGTCCGGCTTCGGAAATCGCTCATACATGTGGTCGGCCATCATCGCCTGCGCGCCGCTGATGGCTTCCTCCGCCGGCTGGCCAATCAGCACCAGCGTTCCGTGCCACTGGTCCTTCAGGTTGGCGAGCATCTTCGCCGTGCCGAGCAGCGTGGTGATGTGGATGTCGTGCCCGCAAGCGTGCATCACGCTCACTTCTTCGCCCGCATCGTTCCTAGCTTTCACCTTGCTCGCGTAAGGGAGGCCGGTTCTTTCCTCAACCGGCAACGCGTCGAGCTCGGTTCGCACCAGGACGGTTGGGCCGTCACCGTTTTTCATTACCCCGACCACGCCGTAGCTTCGCCAATCACGGTTTTTGTACTTCCCGACGTGGTCCGTCACGGTGTAACCGAGCGCGCGGAGTTGGCCCGCGACGAAAGCGCCGGTCTTCTCCTCGTGGTGGGAGAGCTCCGGCGCGGCGTGCAGCTCTTTATAAGTCGCGACCAGGCCCGGGACTTCTTTTTCGATCATCGCGTCCAGTTTCGCGTCTTGCGCGGGCGCGACGGCCGCCAGCGATATCATGGCAAGCATAATCAAACACGCTTCTGCTCTTCTCATGAGTCCTCCGATTGCAGACGCTTCTCAATCCAATTGCGGATAGGCGGAATCGCCCCACGCGGGAACTTGTGGGGCGACTGATAGAGCCGGAATCCGACAGACGGCGACCAAGCGTACCTGTTATGACCAATGGGGCACGGACTGAGTGCAACGAAACGAGCCAGTGTCTGGGATTCACTCACTTCTGGCCGGTGCATTCTGGGCGACGCTCTCCACCGTTTCCCTCGGCAGGAAGCTAAGATACTCACGGACCTCTAGTTGCATGCGGTCGATCTCGGCCAAGAAGCCGGAGACGGCGGCACGGTAATTCTCTGGGTTTTTCTCTGTCTTGCGGAGATGAGCCGCCTGACTCTGGAACCATGTGATGCGTTCTAAGGTCGTTTGCAGCTCCGCATCGTTCACGATCATGTGTCCTCCGTCACGATCTCGACAATTCCGCGCCGTCCGCCGTCTCGGCGAATCTGCCAATATTCTATCATCTGGCGCTCACCGCCGAGTGCCCCAGAGCGTCGCGTCCAAAAAATGCTCGCCCCAAACCGCGCTGCCGCTTCCCTATGGTCAAACACCAGGGCAGCCTCCCCGGTCACGGAGGACAAGTCAAAGGTATCCTCCATCAGCACAACGATATCGACATCGTTCGGCTCGCGCTTCGCCGTAACAAATGATCCGAAGACAACGAAGTGCGCCATCTGCCCGGTGGACGACACGAGCTGATAGATGCGGTCCAATCGCTCGGCGACGGCGCGGCGCTGGAGCGATCCTTGGCCGAACCGCTGAAGAACCTCCGACAGTCCCGCACGGTACAGACCAGGCGGAAGATCTCCTTCGTCATTGAAAGGCGGCAATCGCGACACAACACCTCAGAAACTGCTCAGCCTCCGGTTCGCCAGGCGCTCGTCATAAATTACTTTGTCACACTCCGTGTCATATCGCGCTACCCATCACACATGCTTCTCAATCCACTTGCGGATGGGCGGAATGGCCGCGCCACTCGCCATAAAGAGTCCTTGTCACCCTGGTAGCCGTGCAAGGCAATCAGCAGCGGCCGGCGCTCTCGGGATCGCCGCGCTCGCGGCAGCTCAAGCTCGTTGTACGTGCGAATCCGGTTGACGAGGAAGTGTTCCATACGGCCACGCTTGAGGGAGGGGCGATTCTAGTACACGCACGGTCACCCCCCGCGCTCGGCGCTTCTCGGCGAGCTCACCTTGCCATCGCGTCCCACCTTTGAACTTGCTTTGCATTTCGGGCTAGAATGAAGCCTCCGGTATCCAACCATGACCATCCTGCTGCGAGGACTCCTGATCCTGGGTCTGATCGCACTGAACGCTTTCTTTGCGGCGGCGGAATACGCATTGCTCACCGTGCGGCGGACGCGCGTCGAGCAATTGGTGCAGGAGGGCGAACCGCGTGCCAAGGCCGTTCAGACTCTGCTCGCGGACGTCGGCTTGCTCATCTCCGCCACCCAACTGGGTGTGACGGTCATCAGCTTGCTCATGGGCTGGCTGGGTGAGCGTGTGATGGCGGCCGCGATCGAGAGCGTGCTCGAAGGGCGCCTCGAGCACTTTACCACGGTGATTGTTGCCCATTCCATCTCCGTGGGTTTTGGCTTCCTGCTGATTACCATCCTGCTGATGGTCCTCGGTGAGCTGGTTCCCAAGGCTTTGGCTTACGAACGCGCCGAGCGGGCCTCGCTGATCCTTGCGTGGCCGATGCTCTTCTTCCTGCAAGTGAGCAAGCCTGCCGTCCGGGCCGTCGACGCGCTGGCGGACCTTGTGCTTCGCGCTCTCGGCCAGGCGGCCGGGCAGGCTCACGCCGCCCAGCACACTCCCGAAGAGGCAAAGCTGATTGTGTCGGCGATTCGAAAAGGGGGAATGCTCGGCAAAGAGCAAGAGGAAATGATTCACAGCGTCTTCGATCTCGACCAGGTCCGGGTGCGCGAGATCATGGTGCCGCGGTCCAAGACTACCTGCCTGGCCCTCACCAAGGACCTGCCCTCGCTGATGGAGCGAGTTGTTCAGGTCCAGCACTCGCGCGTGCCCATCTACGACGGCTCTCCCGACCACATCGTCGGCGTACTCTACACCAAAGACCTGTTGCGCGTCGCCGTGGACCGCCGGCGGCACGGCGTGGCCATCGACTCCCCGTTCGATTTGCGGTCGATTCTGCATACCCCCATGATCGTGCCCGAAACGATGACGCTCACCCAGATGCTGAAGGAGATTCGCCGCCGGCATTCCCAGGTGGCGCTGGTGGTCGATGAGTTTGGAACCTTTGTTGGGCTGGTGACTATCGAAGATATCCTCTCCCAGATCGTGGGAGAGATTCAGGACGAATCGGAGCGGGCAGCGCCGGTGGTTCGCGCCTTCGGCGAAAACGTGATGGAAGTGGACGGTGGGCTCAGCCTGCGCGAGCTGGCCAGTGACTATGATGTGATTCTGCCCCGCGACGGCGGATACGAAACTATGGCGGGATTCGTTCTGGCGCGCCTCGGGCAGATTCCTAAAGGGGGCGAATCGTTCTTGTGGGAGGATCGGCGCTATACGGTAACCGAAATGGACGGCCGGCGGGTGGCTAGAGTGAGAGTCGAGAAGCTGCCCGTAGGAAAGGAAGCAGTAGGCAGTGGGCGGTAGGCAGAAGGCAGAAAGCACAAGGCAGAAGGCCGTAGGCAGAAAGCAGAAGGCAAAACGCAGAAGGCAGAAGGCACAAGGCAGTAAGCAGTAGTACGCAGTAGCAGTAGGCCTTCGGCAGACAAAGGAAAGAAAGTCAAATGGCAAATGTCAAAAGGCAAATGTAAGATGGGTTTCGCTTTTCCCATTTCACATTTGCCATTTACCTTTTTCCATTTGCCTTTCTTTTTCCGCGTACTGCCGACTGCTTACCGCTTTCTGCCTACTGTAAACTCGTCATTTACGTCGCAGCGGCTTGCCCGCCAAGCATGACGCCGATCTCTGCGCCGCGCGCCACGTTTAACGTCTTGGCCGCCGAACCGCGGTTGGTGCAGATTTCGAGAAATCCCGAGCTGCCCACGATGGCAAAGACCTCGGAAGGTTTTCCCATCGAATAGGCAAGATTGAGCCGGCTGATTTCCTGCTGGTTGATGATGATCTTGAAGGGCGGCGGATTTTCGCTGAAGAGCTGCGGAATGTCCTGAGGGCTGAGATTGGTGATGACGTTTCCAAACTTATCCACTTTCAGGACCACGCCCTTCATCAGCGTGTCGCTCACTTTCTTGGGCCTGGGGGGAGTGAACTTCGCGTAATCAGTGATGGGGTCGCCGAACTTATCGATCTCCACGCCTTTGGAGAGCCAGCCCACGATGGGGGCAAAAATGTCGCGGCCGTGAAATGTGCTGCTGACGGGATTCAGGAAATAATGATCGGCAGTAACGTGCCGCACTTCCAGGGCCTCTTCCCGCTCGTAGATGAGTGACAGCACCCCGTTGTCCGGCGCCACGAATTTGTAATTCATGGTTCGCGCCAAAATCGGCCGGCGCGCCGTCCCCACCCCGGGATCGACTACCACCAGGTGAATGGTGTCGGAAGGGAAAAACCGGTAACTCTGCGCGAGGGTGAAAGCGGCATCGAAGATGTCGTAAGAGCTGACGTTGTGGCTGATGTCAACGATTTGGACTTCGGGATTGATATTGATGATGACGCCCTTGAGCACGCCCACGAAGTGGTCGGCGAGACCAAAGTCGGTCGTGAGTGTCACCACCTGCCTGCGCACCCGAAGTCCCTCCCGCTTGGAGCCGGTTGCTGAATCCATCGCACGCTAACGGAAAGGGAAATATTTGTCAAGGCGCGTGAGCCCATTGTGCGTCGTCCTCTACGTGCTCGCCGATCAACGCTGGGGGTCCCGAGCGCGCCGGCGTTCCATCCACATTGTGTATCGAATCGCCAGCCCCGATTTGATCGTGGCCCGTGCCACAATGACAATCATTTTTCGGGACTTATGCGTTTGACAAAGCAAAATAAATCTGCTGAATGTTAGGCAGGACCGAGACAGGCCTGTTCGCTCTCCTGGAAAACTTCATCTTCGGGAGCTGAGTGCCACTCTTGGGCCTTCGTGGACAATTAGGGGAATGTTGTATAAAATCGTCCACCAGTGAAGGCAAGTCCGAGCATGACCAAGACAATTGAGCAAGGCAAAGAAGAAGTTACAAAGTTGTCCGCGTACTTCGCTACCAACCGCCAGGCGTTTCTCGCCCCCGGCGTCAAGGAAGACCACGTCCGCCAATCGCTGATCGACCCCCTCTTTGAAGCCCTCGGCTGGGACGTTCACAACAGGGCCATGACAGCGCCCCAGTACCGGGAAGTCATTCGCGAAGACAGCTTGGATGTGGAAGGGCACCAGAAGGCGCCGGATTACACCTTTCGCGTCGGTACCCTGCCCAAGCTTTACGCCGAAGCCAAAAAGTGCGCCGTCAATATCGGCGCGGACCCCGCCCCCGCCTTCCAGCTTCGTCGGTACGGATTTACCGGCAGACTCGCGTTGTCCATTCTCACCAATTTTGAGGAATTGGGCGTTTACGATTGCACGATGCGACCCTATCTGAGCGACAGGGCTAGCCATGCCCGAATCCTGTACTTCCGCTACGATGAATACCCCAACCGTTGGCGCGAGTTATGGGATGTATTTTCGCGCGAAAGCGTCTGGTCCGGGGCCTTCGACCAGTACGCGGCGTCCAAGCGGAAGCGTGGCACGTCGGAAGTCGACGCGGATTTTTTGGGTGATATGGAAGGCTGGAGAGAAGCGCTGGCCCGGAACATCGCGCTTCGGAACGAGGACATTTCTTCGGATGACGCGCAGGCCTCTGATCTTAACGCCGCCGTGCAACTGACGATTGACCGAGTGGTTTTCCTGCGCATGGCGGAAGACCGGGGGCTGGAACCCTACGAGCAGCTTCTGAAACTGTGCGAACGGCCGGACGTTTACCGCCGCTTCATGCACGACCTGTGCCGCCGGGCCGATGAGAAATACAACTCCGGGCTGTTTCATTTCCACAAGGAAAGCGGCGTATCGGAAGATCCCGATCGAATCACGCCGAAGTTGGCGGTGGACGACAGAGTTTTCAGGCCGATCCTCGAAAGCCTGTATTTCGAGCACGGCTCGCCGTACCACTTCGGCATTATGCCCGTAGAGATCCTTGGAACCGTCTATGAGCGCTTCTTGGGAAACGTGATTCGGCTCACGGCTGGACATCAGGCCAAGGTTGAGGAAAAGCCCGAGGTACGCAAGGCTGGCGGCGTTTACTATACGCCAGCCTACATCGTTGAATACATCGTCAAGCACACTTTGGGCAGGCAGATTAAGGGGCGAAGCCCCGTGCAATTGTCCGGCCTGCGGAACGGAAAAGAACCGCTCCGCGTTCTGGACATGGCGTGCGGCTCCGGGTCTTTCCTATTGGGCGCTTACCAACAGTTACTCGACCATTGTTTCGAATGGTACGTGGAACACGATCCCAAAAAGTACAAGAAGGCCGTTTACAAGGACCCTCGCAACAGTCACTGGCGGCTGACCATCGAGGAGAAGAAACGAATCCTGACCACGCACATCTTCGGCGTTGACACTGACCCCCAGGCCGTTGAGGTGACCAAGCTCTCTCTGCTACTGAAAGTATTGGAAGGCGAGACCGACCAGAGCCTTTCTTTGAGCCAGCTTCCCTTCGGTGACCGCGCCCTGCCCAATCTGTCGGACAACATCAAGTGCGGGAACTCCCTGGTGGGACCGGATTACTTTGCTGGCAGGCTAATCGTCGACTCCGAGGAAATGAAGCGTGTGAACGCTTTCGACTGGAGGCAGGGCTTCCCCGACGCAACGAAGGCGGGAGGCTTTGACTGCGTCATCGGAAACCCACCGTTCCTGTTCATTACCGAGGTCCCGGTATCCGACCGCACGTACTACCAGGAGAAATACAAGACCGTCACCTACAGATTCGACCTGTACGGGGTTTTCCTAGAAGCGGCGCTCACGCGACTCCTGCGGCGCAGAGGAGTTCTTGGATTCATAATTCCCCACACCTTGCTCAGTAACGATTCATTTCAAGCCTTACGTTCGCTGCTGGCGACGAATGTGCGGATTTACGAGGTCCTGGACTTGGGGCCGGGGGTGTTTAAGCATGCGAAGAATGAAACGATGCTGCTTTTCTTCGAAAACTCTGCGCCCGTCGCAACCAGCAAGACCGAGGTCGCCCGCACAACGCCACAGAATTTCCTAGGGCGCGATCAGATGTTCATTGCTTCACAGAGAAAATGGGCAAGGTCAAAAGGGGAGGCCTGGCTTGTGCGGGCGTCAAGCGGTAGTGCTGCCATCCTGGGACGCATGCTTAAGCACGCCAAGATGCTTGGCGATTTTTGCGCGGCGAACCAAGGGCTTCGCACTGGCGACAACGAGCGATTTCTTTCTGAAGCCAAGCGGAGCAGAATGTGGGAAGCCGCCGCCGGAGGATCAGAGATCAGGCGCTACGGTCCCATCCCAAAGGGGCTTTTCGTGCTCTACGATCCAGCACGACTCGATGCACCGAGACGACGCGAGATATTCACGACCGCGGAAAAAATCGTCGTCCAAGAGATCCGAAATATCTCGCTGCTCCGGCGGATTGTGGCAACTCTAGATACCTCCAAGACGTTCTGCTTGCAATCGACGAACGTTGTAAACCTTAAACCGGGCGCCCAGCTTGACATCCGATACTTGCTTGGCGTTTTGAACAGCGCGGCAGTTAACTATTTCTTCCGCTGTCGGTTCCCCGGCAATAACCACATTCCATCGAACCAACTCCTGCGCATACCGATACCACTTCCGCCGACTCCACAAACCCAGAGCCGTTTGGCCGGACTGGTAGAGGCGATTCTGGCCCTGAACAAGGAATGGGCGTCCGCTAGGTCGGTGGCGCAAAAGGCCATCGTCCAGCGCCAGATTGACGCGACGGATGCGAAGATTGATCGGCTGGTGTATGAACTGTACGGTCTGACGGCTGAGGAAATCGCGCTGGTTGAGGGGTCAGAAATGTAGTACGGCCGACGAGTGACAAAGCCGGGAAGGAGAATCCGAATCCCGCTGGCCGAGAAAGACACTCTCCCCCTTCTTTCTTACACTCAAGCCCACTGCTGCTGCGGGGGACCCACTCCAAGCCGAAGAAGGAGAAGTGGTCGAAGTAACGACGCTTGTCAGGCGCCCCGAGCCTACTACAGCCGTGCTTCCTCAAGTACATAATTCCGCATTTTTATCTTGACAAGTACCCCGGAAGTCTTATACTATACTCACATCTATGGCCACGCGGCATCGCGGAGGATGTCGTGTGCCTGCGCAAATCGCCTGTTCGGACGTCCAAGCTTCTCGCGGCCAATCGCCGCAATTCTCAGAAATCAACAGGACCGCGCACGGTGGCTGGGAAAGCCCGTGCCTGTCTGAACGCCTTGAAGCATGGTGAGCGCGCCTGCCGGCTGGCCGAGAAGCTGATGGCGTGCGGCGACTTGGGCGGGGCCCGGCTGCACGCTCGGATGAGGCGGGAAATTGAGGGCGTGTTCGGGGTCACGTGCCGGGAGGAAGTCCGACAGGCCGAGCGCCTGGCCAACGCCATCTACGCCCTGCTGCGGCGAGTGGAGCGATTACGAACGAAGCCGGAATGTCCTTTATTTTCTGCGAGATTAGGTCCGCGGATATTGCGCCTATTCCGGATTTGTGTCACCGACCCGAGCCGACGGATTGGGCTCTGCTATTGGGTGCAACGCAAGGCCTATTGGAACTGGGATCGGGTCATGGCTGCCGCCGTCATCCCGGAGACGATGGCGTTCGAGCCTCCACTTGGCTGGCAACTCGAGACCCGGCTGCGGCGCCGCCTGTATCGGATGCGCAAACCGGGACTGTGGGAGAGGATCGCCTACGGGCTCGTGGGAGCAGAAGGCAGCGGGCAGAATGATGAAAGCAGAAATCAGAAAGTAGAAATCAGAAAGCAGAACGGTGAGAAGGCCGGGCAGGAAGGGGAGAGCACAAATCCCAAAGCCGAAATGAGAAAGCAAGATTGCGGGAGCGCGGGGCGGATGGCGGCAGGCGGGAGGGAGTGTCAGGGGAGGCCGCGGCCCGACCTGATCCGCACGCTCAACGCCAATGGCGGGAGGTGGTGGAGAATGGGAAACCCAGGAAGCCCGTGAGGCAATTGAGTGATTGGGCGATCGGGCGATTGGAACGCCGAAAGATAGCGATTCGCGGATTCTTGACTTCGGTGCGCGCGTCGTTTATGGTAGTTAATTGACTTAATATTCCAATTTTCAGTGGAGAGCTATAGAACTTGAAACGCACCTTTCAGCCTAACCGACGCCGACGATCCAAAACGCATGGATTTCGCATTCGCATGCGGACCCCCGGAGGCCGCCAGACGCTGAAGCGGCGCCGCCAAAAAGGTCGCCATCGTTTGACTCCATGAAAGCTCGTCTTGCGCCGCACGCGTTCCCCAAGGATTTTCGATTGCTGCGCCGCGCCCAATTCAAGCGGGTTTACGACGAGGGGCAACGGAGGAGCACCTCGATATGCACGATCTTTTTCAAATCCAATGGGCTCTCGCAAACCCGGCTGGGGATCACGGCGACGGCGCGGTTGGGCAAAGCGGTTCTGCGGAACCGCGTGAAGCGCCGGCTGCGCGAGGTCTTTCGGCTGCATCGCGGGTCGATTCCGGGTGGATGGGACATCGTGCTGAACCCGCGTGTGGGAGTGGCGAAGGCCGCATTCTCAGCCGTGGAGCGCGAAGTGTTGCGGCTCTTCCCGCAGGCGCCGCCCCCGGCCAGCGCGACAAGTTCGCCATCGCGATGAAGACTATCGCTCTGGGCATGATCCGTTTTTACCAAGTGTGCCTGTCCCCGGCGCTGCCGTCATCGTGCCGCTTTTATCCGTCTTGTTCGGCTTATGCCTACGAAGCGGTCGAGAAGTGGGGTGTGTGGAAAGGTTCGGGAATGGCCTTGCGACGGCTTCTCCGTTGCCGGCCGTGGGCGGGGCACGGCTACGATCCCGTTCCGTAAAGGACCGGGATTGGGGATTAGGAATTAGGGTTTAGGCGTTAGGGACTGGGTGCCGAGTTCTAGATGCGAGGTACTATTCTAGGTGATTGGTGTTTGGGGTAGGAAAAAGAATTCAATGCCGGGCCGGGCGCACCGTCCTTTGTGGTCGGCCCTAATTCCTAATCCCTAATTCCTAATCTCTGCTCTTCCATATGGATCAAGAAAAGCGAATCATGCTGGCGTTTGCCATCTCCTTCGCAGCGCTCGTGCTGTGGCAAGCGCTGTTTGTCAAGACTCCACCTCGCACCGTCAAGGCGCCGGCCCCCGCTTCCGCGTCCGGCCAAGTTTCAGGACAACCCGCTGCCCCACCCCCATCCGCCGTTTCGGAAAAGACTGAAGCGCCAATCCCGCAAGGCGGTACTGAAGCCCCACCTTCCCTTCCGGTTCAGCGTGGCGCCAAGGCCGAAGAAATTGTCGTGGAAAGCGACATGTACCGCGTGACGCTTTCCACTAAGGGCGCGGTCGTGAAGAGCTGGGTGTTGACGAAATATCGGGATCAGAAGGGTGACCCCTTAGATGTGGTGGATGATCCCGCTTGCCAGCAGCTCGGTTATCCGATGAGCTTCTCGCCGTCGGGAACGGACCCGTCGCTTGCCGGAGAATTAAATCAAGCGCTCTATGTGGCCCAGTTCGCGACACCGCCAACTGCAAGCAGTGGCGGAAGCACTGCGGAGCCGTCCGCGGGCTCGAGACTCAAGCCGCCGCTGACGCTCACCCTCGTGTACAGCAACGGAAAGGTGGAGGCCCGCAAACAATTCGTCTTTGGGCCTGAATACTCAGTGCATGTCGAGGCCAGCATCCGCGATGGGCAAAAGCTGCTTCCCGTGGGCATCAAGTGGTCTGGTGGATTTGGGGACCACTCGCTGCCGTCGGCTGCGGCCGCATCCACGAGCCTGGCTTTCTATCAGACGCCGGATGGCAAATTCGCCCATGAGGCCTTGGTTCCTTCGTTTTGGGGTCGCATAGTCGGCGCTGCCCCGAGACTCGACCTGGACGTTAACGGTCCGCTCTTTTCGGCGGGCCTCGAAGACCGATTCTTTGCTGAAGCCTTCCTACCCAGCTCTCTGGACGCAGGTTTCCACATTGCTCGACAAACGTGGACTCCGCCCGATTTTAAGGGGCAGGAGAAAGACAAGCCGAGGCCTATCGAGGCCACGCTCACTTCCACTGGTTCGAATCCTCTCAGCTTCGGGCTGGTCGTGGTGCCAAAAGACCTGGACGTGCTGAGCTCCTTGACGCCGTCCCTCAGCAGCCTGGTGGATTTTGGGTTTTTCAGTTTCTTTGCCAAGCCGCTTTTCCTCGGCCTGCGCTATATCTACGAGCACTGGATTCACAATTACGGCTGGGCGATCGTCATCTTGACGGTCCTCGTCAACTTCGCCATGTTTCCGCTGAAGGTCAAGGGGATTCGCTCCGCCCAGCGCATGCAGAAAATTGCGCCGCTGGCCAAGGACATTCAAGATCGATACAAGCAATACAAGTTCAACGACCCGCGCAAGCAGCGAATGAACCAGGAAATGATGGATCTCTACAAGAAGCACGGCGTCAATCCCCTCAGCGGCTGCTTGCCGATGGGGTTGCAGCTTCCTTTTCTCTACGCGTTCTATCGCGTCCTCTATCTCTCCATTGAGCTTCGGCACGCAACGTGGATTCTTTGGGTCAAAGACCTCTCCGCCCCCGATCCGTGGTATATCCTTCCGACTTTGATGGTGATCACGATGTTTGGGCTACAGATGATAACTCCCATCGCTACCACCGACCCCGGGCAAAAGCGCATGATGTATTTAATGCCGTTGTTTATGGGCGCTTTGTTCTATAATTTCGCCGCCGGACTCAACCTGTATTATCTGACCGCCAACGTGGTGGGGATCGGGCAGCAGGTTTTCATCAATCGCAAGATGCCGGTGCACGATCTTGTGGCTGCGCCCGCTCGAAAAGAAAAGGAAGAGAGAGAAAAGAATAAGTGACCATGGACGCTCAACCCGCAGAGTCGCAGCACCGGCCCCTGGAGACTTCTCTGGCCACCCTGGAAGACCTTCTCCGTCAGGTGATCCGGCGTGGCCACTTCGATCTGAAGTTCGTGATACGGAAAGCGAGCGCGGGCGTTGACCCGGCTGACGGGCCGACCCATGTCGTCGATTTTTCGGGAGCCGACGAGGACCTGCTGCTGGAAAAAAACGGCGCGCTCTTGGATGCCCTGGAGACGGTGATTCTCAAGGCCGTGCGGTTGGACGAAGAGCATTTCGGCAAGATCGCCTTTGACTGCCGGGAATATCGACGGGCGCGAACGGAAGAGTTGAAATTGATGGCGCGAGTCGCGACCGACCGTGTGATCGAATCGGGCGATCCCTTTTTCCTGAATCCCATGACCGCCCGCGAGCGGCGCATCATTCACCTCGCCTTGAAAGACCACCCCCAGGTGCGCACCGAGAGCCAGGGCTTCGGGTCAGAGCGCAAAGTCGTGATCGTTCCCAAATGACAGTTCACAGTCCACAGTTAACAGTCTACAGTAAGACCGAAGATGAAATTAGAAACTGGAAAATGGAAATTGGCCCTGCTATGGATCACCAATTTCCAGTTTCGAATTTCTAGCAGGCTGATGAAAAACGCTCCTGGGCGCTGTCATTCCGAGCGAAGCGAGGAATCTCGCCCTGAAAAGAAGGCGCTTACGAGATCCCGGCCATTTTTTCATCAGCCTGCTAATTTCTAATTTCTGCCCGGCTATGCCCACCGACGACACTATCGTGGCCATGGCAACTCCGCCTGGCCGAGGAGGCATTGGAGTGGTCCGGCTTTCGGGCGATCGTTCTATTGAGATCGCATGCCGCCTCATCCGATTTGCCAAGCCGTCCCTCGAGACCCAACACGCGACGCTGGGTGAATTCTGCGAGCCGGATTCGGGCCGCGTGCTGGATCAAGTGGTAGTCACGTGTTTCCGCCGGCCGCATTCTTACACCGCCGAAGATGTTGTGGAAATCTCCTGTCACGGCGCTCCGGTGATATTGAGCTATCTTGTGGAACGCTGTCTCGAGGAGGGGGCGCGCGCGGCAGAGCCCGGTGAATTCACCCGGCGCGCGTTCTTGAACGGCCGCATCGACCTGACGCAAGCGGAAGCTATCCGCGACCTCATCGAATCGCAGACGCTCTTTCAGGCTCGCGTCGCGGCGCAGCAAATGGACGGCGCCGTCTCGGCGCGCCTGAAACCTCACAAAGAAAAGTTGCTTGACCTCATCGCGAAACTCGAAGCCGGAATCGATTTCGCGGAGGACGACGTCGCCGTCACCGGATGGGCCGAACTCTCGGGCGATCTCGATGCCGTCCGCGCCGACCTCGACGCGCTGGTCGAGGGCTACCAGTACGGCAGAATCGTCCACGATGGCTTGAGCCTCGCCATTGTTGGGCGGCCCAATGTGGGGAAATCGAGTCTGTTCAATCGCCTGCTGAATATGGACCGCGCCATCGTTACGGCAACGCCAGGAACCACGCGAGACCTGGTGGCGGAGAGCGCCGCGATTCGAGGCATTCCGCTGCGCTTCGTTGACACGGCGGGGATTCGCCACACGCTGGACGAAGTGGAAAAAATCGGAGTCGAGAAGTCAATGCAGGCGATTGCCGATTCCGATCTGCGGCTGCTCGTGGTGGACGCATCGGACGGATGGACGAATCAAGACGCGGAGCTTCTCGAGAAAGTCCGTCCCCTCGGCGCGCTGGTGGTGGCGTTGAACAAATCTGACTTACCGCGCCGGCTGACCGAGGCCGCGCTCCAGCCGCTGATGGGCACGAGCGAGGCACCCGTTGGAATCGTCATGACTTCCGCTCTCACCGGCGACGGACTGGCACAACTCAAGGAGAAAATCCTCGAAGTCGCCGCCCCGGCTCGCGACTTGGGCCCCCAAGGCGAGTTCATCACCAACCTCCGCCACCAGCAACTTATCAAGCAGTCCGTTGCTGCCCTCGACCGCGCGCGCCAGGCCGCGCAGCAACACACGCCGCACGAAATGCTGCTGCTCGATCTCTACGACGCCCTGCGCGCGCTCGATACACTCACCGGCGCGACTTACGTGGACGATGTGCTGGAGATTATCTTTTCCAGGTTTTGTGTGGGAAAGTGAAGAGCAGTAGGCAGTGGGCAGTAGGCAGCAAGAGGAAAATGGCAAATGGGACATGCCAAATGTGAAATGGTAAGTGGCAAGACCATTTGCCATTTACCATGACCCATTTTCCATTTGAAATTTTCTTCAGATCTCAGAGATTCCGCAGATTCAATCTGAGCAATCGGCGTAATCTGTGGATTTCCTTCGGGAATAGCCCGACCGCCTCTTCCTTCTAACTCCCAACAGCGTGATGAAAAATGTCATTCTGAGGAGCCGAAGGCGACGAAGAATCTCGGAAGTGCTTGATTCCAAAACTACAGAAACCCTTCGCGGAGTTTACCCTGAGCGAGAAATGAAAAAGATCCTTCGCTTCGCTCAGGATGACAGCGAAGGGCTCAGAATGACAGCGTAACCGACTTTTTCATCAGCCTGTTAGATTTTGAATTGGAATCTCGCCCGCTGGCGCTTGATCCACCCGAGTTTGCCAATCACCGCCGGGGGCAGGGCGTCGGTCTGACTACGGGCCACGACCGCCGCCCGTGGACAGAGCAAGAACGTGGCACGCTCGACAGGCTTCTCGGCAAAGTTTGGCCAGGCACGATCGCCAAGCGCCTAAAACGGACGGAGACCTCAGTGGTGTAGAGAATCAGGGCGCTGGCCGTCCGCGCAGGTACCTTGCAAGTCGCGAGCCGATCCTAGCCCGTCCTAGTTCCCATCCCCGAAACCGAGATTCCCGACAATGGTGTTGTACGGTCGACCGGTGCCGCGCAGAGCGAAAGATGGTAAGATTCGTTTTATCTACAGCCATGACTCGACAAATGGGGATTCGGGCAACGTTCGCGCATACGCGCTCGACAACAGCGACGGTGGGTGACGATGCTGCGGGCGCCAACCACCCTCTGCCAGTCGTGCGATTGGGATCTTGGCGACCGATGATTGTGGCTGAGATGACAAACATGAGAGCAATGGCACCCACGGGACACGGGATCGTGGCATTCGGCCGATGGCGTTCCCCGCACGGGTAGCCCGACGGCGGAATATCGGCAGAGTGTCCGCACAATGGAGACCAGGTTCGACGCGTAGTAGGGACCAAGAAGAAAGGTTATGCTGAAACAGACATTTACATCTGACAACTTCCGCCGAATATTTGATAATGAGAGTCGCAGGGGTGTAAATCTCGAGCCGCGCTTTTTCCCCGAAGTTGCGGACGTCACCAAGCTAATTAGCGAATGCAGGAGGAAGGTTCGCGACCTTCGGCGGAGGAGGAACACACTTGCTCCGTCAGCCTACGAGGGAGAGCTGTCAAAACTAAAAGATGAGAAGCAGCAGCTGACCATCCAGAAGGAAGATCTCCTGAGACAGGAACTAGAAAAAATCAGCTCCCAAATGGCCGACGGGAACTTTGGTCTTGTCTTAAGGCAAGTGACGGTGCCGAGAGGCGGGAAGGCATACACCTTAGGGAACACGCCAACTGCATATTTTGCAATGAAACAATTGCAGTACAACATCCGCAGGGTGTATGACGTAAAACAAAGCAGCAGATTCTCGATTGTCTCTGCGCTGAAAACAATCCTGGCGGACGGCTTTCCTAAGTACGTGATTCGCGCGGACATCAAGGATTTCTACGAATCCATTCCGCACGAAGGGCTGCTGAACAAGATCGACGCAGAGAGCCTATTGGCGCTTCCGTCAAGGAAGATCATCAGGCAGGTACTCAACGACTACCGGGACCTGTCGGGAGGGCGGACAGGTATCCCTCGCGGCGTCGGCGTCAGCGCATACCTTTCGGAGCTCTACATGCGTGATTTTGACGACGCCATCAAGTCCCACGACGAACTGGTTTATTACGCGCGGTATGTTGATGACATCGTTGTCGTGTTTGCTGCCAAACCGAACTCTTCAGTAGATCAGTATCGCAAGTTCCTCGAGAGGCAAGTGGCCGCTGTCGGCTTGAAGCTGAATACCAGTAAGACCAAACCGTTCGATCTCAGGGCGCCGGGAACCTGCTGCATGGAATACCTAGGCTACAAAATCACCTTTGGACAAGGCCCGATAACGATTGGGCTTAGCGACAAAAGGAAACAAAAGTACAAAGATCGCATAAAACGCTCATTTGAGGCGTATCGGAAGCAGGGACAGGTTAACGAAAAGAAAGCTCGACGACTCCTTGTGAAGCGAATTCGGTTCATGACAGGGAACACGCGGCTACGAAATAGCAAAGCCAACATCATGATCGGGGTATATTACTCAAATAGTTTACTGTCCAGCTCAGATGAGCTAAAGTCCGCTGACGACTGCCTGAAGACGCAGATTGCCCTCATAAGATCGCAGTCCCTCAGAAACAGGTTGAGCAAGCTTTCGTTTGAGGAAGGTTTCTCACAGCGACGCTATCACGCGTTCAGCACGGGCGAACTTGGACAGGTTACGGAGCTCTGGCGGCATGAAACGTAGGAAGAAAAGAATAAAGTACAAGAAGGAGCGCGCTGTCCTATCAGACGTATTGCCTTACGAGCTCCCCCTCACGTTTTCGAATCATCATTTCTACGAATTCTTGATTGAAAACCAGGTCGAATTCCGCGGCGGAGAGATTTTTTGGAAACAAGGCGACGAGGCACTTGACGCTACAATCCGGCTTCTGGTCGGGGCTGACCGTGACGGGCAGGTTCAGGCATATCAGAGAACGACCCTCGGCGTGACGGTGACCGAAAAGTGCCTGAAGCATTTTAAGGGGGGCTTTGCCTCCATCCCATTCGGCTACAAGATACGGCACAAGGAGGACGAATTCAGAGAGCTAACCATTTGCCATCCCAGAAGCCAACTGCAACTCGTGAACCTCTATGACTCATATAAGGAGTTGATCCTTTACTACTGCCGCGTCAGCCCGTTTTCTATCAGAAGGCCAAGCCGGATTGCTCGATTCGTGTTCCGCAAAGATAGGGCACACTACCAGACTCTTCAAGTCGAAACCAGTGGGGTGGAGGAGTCGGGCCAGGAATCTGAAAACCTGAGATCCTTCTTCGTTTATAAAGATTATAGCCACATCTTCAAATTCTATGAGTCCGTCAAGTTTCATGGCTGCGAGAAGAAGTACAACAGACTTCTCAAACTGGACATTTCGAAGTGTTTCGATAGCGTCTATACGCATTCACTGCAATGGGCGCTGCTCGGCAAGGGGACCGTCAAGGAGGAAAGGAAGAAGTCCAACAGGACCTTTGGGGGCAGGTTCGATGAGTTCATGCGGCAGGCCAATTACGATGAGACAAATGGGATTATCATCGGACCTGAGTTTTCACGCATTTTCGCGGAGCTGATTCTCCAGTCAGTTGATCGAGCGGTCTGCGTTGACATGGAACGCAAACATCAAGTCGTTCACCGAAAAGACTACGAGGTCTTTCGCTACATCGATGACTACTTCGTTTTCTACAACGAGGAAGAGGTCAGAGACACATTCCTGCAGATCCTCCAAGTCAGTCTTAAGGACTACAAGTTATATTTGAATAGAGCTAAAGCGATCAACTATGAGAAGCCGATCATTACCAACATTTCGATGGCAAAACATCGGATCGCGAAACTGCTTAATGAAACTCTCAAATACGAACTTGAAACTGTCAGTCCTGAAAACTCTGGGGGCGATTCCGACTCGCGACCCAGAGATCAGAAACGAGGAAACATCCGCGTTGACTCGGATGACCTGATTACCCAGTTTAAGACGATTCTAAAAGAATCGGAAGTAGACTACAAAGACACCCTTAATTTCACTCTCGCAATCGTCGAGCGGATGAGCGCCCGGATCATTAAGGATTATGGGTCAATAAGCAAGGCCGAGACCTCGGAAAAGCAACTTTGCCAGGCTATTCTGGCCGTACTCGATTTTACATTCTTTATCTACTCCGTATCCCCCCGAGTGAACACTTCGATTAGGCTGTGCAGAATATTGCAGGTATTCATGGCCTTCCTCAAAAAGGCCACAACTAACAAGGATCTCAGGCATACAGTTTTCAACGCCATCTTTGAGAATATTTGTTTCATTTTGAACAAATACAGGAGTTCAGAGCACACACCAGTCGAAACGCTCTACCTGCTGATAGCACTAGCCGAGTTGGGCCGCGACTACTGGCTTGATGTGGAAGCGCTAGCTTCTTACTTCAACATCGAACGCAAAGGCGGTCGCGCCCGCGGTTTCCGTGTGACGTCAGCCCTGAACTATATTTCTCTGGTCGTGCTCTTGTTTTACATGAAGGAGAAAAAGAGGTACGACACCCTTCGGGATTCGATTGAGGCAACCATCAAAGGAAGGTTCCGAGAGAAGAAGGCCACGCTTCGTAGAGATACTGAGCTCACTCTTCTACTGCTCGATATTCTGGCATGCCCGTACGTGAAGCTTCAGACCAAGAAGGAGATACTTCGGATTTATGGGATAAAGGACGAACCTTTGCAGGAGGCGATCATCGCGAAAAGAAAATACTGGTTCACTAAGTGGACGGATCTTGATTTTGGCGAAGAACTGGACGCCAAGCAAAGCCAGGAGGTATATTAAGAATCATGCTTCGCCCAGCTTAATGGCTGTTTGCAGCCCACACACAAGCATGAGCTTCTCTTTTACATGAACTGAGAGAGAGGCAAAAGGAGCAGCAGGGGCGAGCTGCTCCATCTCGTTTAACCAGGAGTCCACGTAGCATCACCCGCTGCACGGTCTGCTCGGCCCATACCACGTTAACGCTCACCTGTCTACAGACCTGTCTGCCGCGCCTTGGCACGGTAATTGCACCATTCGCACGTAGGGGAGCCCGCGGGGGGCTCTGTCGACTCCAGGACGTCAAGAACCTCACTCAGAAAAGCAAGAAATCCTTCGTCGTCACGCGGAATCTCAATCCACGTCATCGACCCCAACAGGGCAGCAGGGCCGAGGGGGGCGTTCCTGAATGCGTCTGGCTCGAAGACGAGAAGCCCAAGCTTCTTTATGGGCCGCAATTCGAGCATGCCCGGTGCGGCGTTTTCCAGAGCGATTGCATAGGCGTGAAGCTGCCTGCTGTATAATGACATGTGCTCTGATTTCCTTTCTCCCGTTTTGAAATCGACGACTGCCCAACTCCCGTCATCAAGCTTCAGAACCGTGTCTATCTTCCCTCTCACAAAGCAAGGCGACACGTGCTTCGGAACCAAGAGCGGACGTGATTGAACCCACTTTTCACCGTACTCGACCACTCCAGGTGGGAGCGCTTGAAGCAACCCTTCCGTACGTTTCCTCGCAAAGAATTCCTTCGTTTTGTGGTCGATAGTCCTGAATACCTTTGCCATCGACACTCGCGGTCGCGAAAAGCCTTTCGCAACCTTGAGGTAGAAGCACCGCCGGCATTCTTCCCACAAGAACGCGAAATCCGACGGGTTTAACTTCCACGTCCGTTTACGCACTGACTGCGTTTGATAGCGCCGGGCCACGGGAAGATTATAACGCGAAGGCGCTGACCGCAGTTCCCGATATCCAGGCTGTGGAACCTCTCATCTTCCGTGAGTTGGGCTTAGGGGTGAACAAGCGGGTAGCCACAGTCAGTGATTTGCCGACTGTGGGCCTTTCTTATTACCGTCGCCGCCCCCGTGCGGCACCTGCCGCCCGCCGATGCTTCCAACACAAGAGGAAGAGCCCGCGGTCAAGAAGGCGTTGACCGTGGCTACCACCCTTAGGCGAAGCGATTGAATTCGTCCCCGGCGGGGTCTGAGCAGCATTGTCAGGGCTGAATTTTAGTCTAAGGATTTTCTCCTAACCCATTGTAATTAAACATCGCCTTAAGTCATCTGCATGATATACTTGCATTCGCACGGCATGATTGACTTGCATTGACACGGCATAATATACTTGTATTCGCGCAGCACAAAAAACTTGTGTTCGCCAGAAACGGGAGAGGTTCCATGGCGACGCCGAACGAAAAACTCGCTCAATCCCTCGATGTACTGAAAGCGCTTCAACAGGGAGGGAGACGTGTGTTCCGGTCGGACGACCTGGGCCGGGTCCACCGTGAGCGGCTGATTGCGAACGGCTTTCTTCAGGAGGTCATGAAAGGCTGGCTGATCTCCTCCAGCCCGAGCGCGCACGAGGGCGAAAGCACGCCATGGTACGCTTCATTTTGGCAATTTTGCGCGCGCTACTCGAACGACCGTTTCGGCGAGGAGTGGTACCTCTCGCCGGAGCAGTCGCTTTTGCTCCATGGCGAAAGAACGGTCATCCCGGACCAGGTGGTGGTCAACAGCCCACACGGCACGAACAACGCCATCGAGCTTCTGTTCGGCACGTTGCTCTACGACCTGAAGGTATCCGCGATGCCGGCGGCGGCGGATCTGGTGGTAAGGGATGGCTTGCGCCTTTTCTCGCCGGCGGCGGCGCTGGTGAGGGTAGCGGAATCCTTTTTCCGTCGAAATCCGGTCGAGACGCAGGTGGTGCTGGCCAGCCTTGCCGATGCGTCGGACCTGCTGCGGCTCTTGCTGAATGGCGGCCACTCCGCGAAGGCGGGTTATCTGGCGGGAGCGTTCCGGCAGACAGGCCGGCCCGAGTTGGCGGGTGAGATCATTAGCGCGATGAAGAGCGCTGGCTACGATGTGCGGGAGAGCAATCCCTTCGAGGCCGGACAAATACTCGGGACGCTGCGCCGGCCTCGAGCCCCTATCGTGGGGCGTGTGGAGATGCTCTGGGAGCGGATGCGCGGCGCCGTCGTGGAGACATTCCCCAAAGAACCGGGGCTTCCGAAAGACCGGGACGCCTATCTTCGTTTCATCGACGGAATTTATCAAAGCGACGCCTACCATTCTCTGTCCATTGAGGGATATTCGGTCACACCGGAAGTCATTGAGAGGGTGCGGCAAGGGGACTGGGACCCGGAACATCACGAAGATGACCGGAAGAGCCGCGACGCGCTGGCGGCGCGCGGGTACTGGCAAGCATTCCAGATGGTGAAAGCGTCGGTCGAGAAAGTGATCGCGGGCGAGAATGCCGGCGCATGCGCGCGCGCGGCACACAAGCAGTGGTATCGCGAATTGTTCCAGCCCTGTGTCGCGGCGGGCCTGATCGAACCAGGCGCGCTCGCCGGATATCGGAACATTCCGGTCTATCTGCGGACGTCGCGCTATGTGCCGCCACGATGGGAGGCGGTACGCGACGCCATGCCGGTGCTTTTTGATCTTCTCGAAAGGGAGCCGGAGCCTTCGGTGCGCGCCGTGCTCGGTCACTGGCTGTTCGGCTATATCCATCCCTATCCGGACGGCAACGGGCGGATGGCACGCTTTCTGATGAACGTGATGCTGGCTTCGGGCGGCTATCCCTGGACGGTCATTCGGGTCGAGGATCGCAATGCTTATTTGGCCGCGCTGGACCGCGCCAGCATCGATATGGATATAAGACCGTTCTCCACATTTATCGCGCAGCGGGTGCGGTGGTCTCTTGACCGACGCTCCCATTCGGACTCTTGATTCTTGGCACCCGATACATGCGGGGTGCTCTATACCGAGCGACATAAGTAGCGCCGCCCTTCAGGGCGGCACCTGCCGGGCTGAAGCCCGGCGCTACAGCCGAGTCCGCAATGACTCATGTCGCTGCGTATAGCAACTCCGGCCAGCGTTCGCGCATGCGCAGAGCGCGATCCGGGGCGACCATTGGGAGACAAAGCGGAAAGCCGCGACCGGCTTGACCCTGCCCGCGCCAATCACCTTGGCCATCATGCGGGATACTTCCGTAGGGGGTGAAGAACTGACCCTCCCTCCGACGCTTGCCTGATTCCCTTCAGCCTGGTGTGGGGCGGCTTCGCCGTTTCTGGGGAGCGAACGGGCTCGATTGGTGCATCGCCTGATCCGCGCCGCCCCGTACCGGCTGGCGCAGACTGCCTGCCGCCGACTGCCTGCATCTTGCTTGGTTTCGCCCGACGGCGCCCTCCCGGCAGGTTCGCCAACTCGCTGCAGTTTTTCCGGCTCCGTGGCTCGGCCTCATGAATAAACCGTCCAGCCTTTATACTATGTAACGTCAATAACTGATAGGTAATCAGTGGCTCGAAGCCGCCCGCCCGATGTAACTAATGCAACTTTTGAAACTTTTGAAACTAATTTTTCTAACTGACGCAAATAATGAACTTGCGCGGAAATAAAACTTGCAGAATTTTGCGATTTTGGGAAAAGTGTGGCATTCTGCCCCACCGATTTCACTATCCGCGCATCAATCGTTTGAGATAACTGTCCACTTCCCGAACTCCAAACAATTTCGCCAGGAGTCCTGTCAGCACGAGTCCGATGAAGCTGGCTGCGACGAGCACCATTAGCGCCCCGTGCGTGGTGTGCCAAGGGAGCAGAGTTTCGAGCCAGGAGGCCAACTCAAAGGCGACGCCGGCGGCGAGCGCCGAGGCGAGGGTCACTTTGAAGAAGAACAGCAGCAGGCCGTAGACATCAGGGTTATGCGTGCGCCGAATGAGAAGAACGAAGAGCGCCACTGTGTAGGCAATGATGCCGCAGGAGCTGGCCAGCGCCAGCCCGAGGTGCTGGAACTGGCGCACCAAAATCCAGTACACCGGCAGGTTCAAAAAAGTGAGCGCGGTGCCCACCCAGGCAGGGGTGAGCGTGTCGCGCGCCGCGTAGAATCCGCGTGCCAGAATGTTCTGCGCGCCCCAGGCAAACATGCCGAGCGAGAAAAGCACCAGGGTTGCGGCCGTGGCATCGAGGTCCGGCCCCCGCATCCGCGTGTGCGAAAAAATCAGATAAACCAACGGCGAGCTCTGCGCCATCGTGAGGGCGGAAATGGGGACCAGCATCAGGATCAGGCCCTTGAGTGTTGAATTCAGAGTGCGATTGAGCTCATCCAGTTTTCCTTCCGAGTAGAGTTGCGCCAGGAACGGGAACGACGCCACACCCACCGCTTGGCCCACCACACCCAGGGGCACTCGCATTAGTGTTTTGGCGTAGCTCAGCCAGGTGATGGAAGCAGGCTCCAGATAAGACCCGAACCAGCGAATGATCCAGTCGTCGGTGAAAACCAGTGACAAGGCCAGCATGATGGGAATCGCGAGCTTGAGAAAGAGCTTGAAGCCGGGATGGCGAAGATTGAGATTGGGGTGGAAGCACGCGCCCGCGCGCCGGGCACCGTAGACCTGCAACAGGAAATTGCCCACGAGCGCTCCGGCCAGCACGCCGACTGAGAATCCCGCGATGCCGATCTGAGGCGCGAGCAGCACGCCGCCCAGGATGATCCCGATGTTGTAGACCACCGGCGCGAGCGACGGCACCAGAAACTGCGCTTTCGCGTACTGGACAGCACTCAGAATGCTTCCGAGATAAAAGCATATTTGCGCGGGCAACATCAGGCGCGTCAGGAAAATCACCTGTGCTTTGACTTCCGGACGAAAGCCGGGCGCGATCGCCTCGACGAGTTGCGGCGCGAAAAGCTCTGCCGCCAACACCACGATCACCAGCAGGGAGCCCATGAAGGTGACAACCGTGGAAAAAACGCGCCAAGCTTCATCTTCGCGCTTCTCGGCCATGAACTTCGTGAAGACGGGAATGAAGATGATGCTCAGCGATCCGGCGGCGACGAGGTAATTCAAGAAGTCGGGAAGGGTAAAGGCGGCGTAATAAGCGTCCGTGACAGCATTGGAGCCGATCTGGCGCGCCACCGTCCAATCGCGCAGGAAACCTAGCACGCGGCTGGCCAGCACGCCGGCCATCACGATGCCAGAGGACTGAGCGATACGCCGCGTGAGGTCGGAAGTTGTGGGAGCGGGCATCGCCGCCATTATGACACGAGGTAGGTAGTAGATGGCATGTTGTAGGTGGGCAAGGACAGCAGGTCGGCGGTGGAATGTGGTTGATGGGGAAGAAAGCTTTTCCCCACATGCTACCTACGACCTACCTCCTACGCAGCCGAGGCCACTGTTTGAGGACGCGGAAATCGCTTGCGGCATTTGCGGCAGCGAAGCATGTGCGGCTTGCCGACCATGCGCTCCCAGAGTCTACGTCGGGAAGCGCGGCAATCTCGACTCCCGCAAAAGGGACAGACGAACCGCCGGTGTTGGCGCTCCGGTGTTGTTGCCGCTTCGACTTCGAGGCTTGCTTCGAGGGATGCGCTTTCCGCGGTGGGCGCGGGCGCGACGGTCGAGCCCTTTTCAGTCGCCCTCGTTACTTCGGCGCGCGTCTTGCTCCCCTCTGCGTGTGTGTGTCGATGTTTGTCGTTTTTGTGTCTCGGCAGCAGCCGCTTACGTCGGCACCGCCCGCACTCGGACAATCGATAGCCGAGCCTCTTGAACAGCGGATAAAAGATGCTCCGGTACAGCGGTTCGGCCCGCATGTCTCCACATTTCGGACAGGGAGAGACCATCGCCATACGCGTAGTCTACTCAAGTATTAGTCCGAAAACAACTGGGGATTTTGTTTGGGGTCGGGGCCCCCGCAGCAGGGTGGTCGCTGGCAGGCAGTAGACCCTGGTGGCTGACAGTATTGGTTTACCGTTCAGATTTTCCTCGCCGAAGAGTATCCCGTCTGATTCCGAATTTCCGGTTTCCAGTTTCAGTCATCGAGCGTGCCGTTGGAAACCATCTTGCGGCCGCAGTTCGCTTCGCTGATCGTGGTCTGGAGAATATCGACGAGCAGGGCTTTTTCGGCGGCGGGAGTCCGAAGAGCGCTGCCGGAGTCCGGAAGTCGGCTCGCTGAGAAACCTCGTGGCTCAAGCGGCATCGGCAATCGCGCCATCGAAGTCGCCATGGTAGAATTACGCACAGCACACGAATCAGCAGGCGCGGATCGGTCCTCTATGAACCGCGCGCTGAGGACGCTCAATGCTCTCGAGCCTGAAATTCATAACCGGGCCGCGGCGCCAACGCGTGGCGGTAGCGGGATTCGCGTTGGCTTTTCTCTTCCTCCTCGCCCACGCCTCCTTCGCACAGGCGCCTGATCCGCAACAACTGTTCCGGAAGGCGTCCGAGGCCCAACAGCGCGGCGAGGCAACGCTTGCCGTCCGCAAGTATCAAGAGCTCCTCCGGCTCTATCCGGACATGACCGCAGCGCACGCCAACCTCGGCGTCTTGCTTGTTTCTCTTGGCCGCTTCGACGAAGCGATCGAGCAAGATCGCGCTGCGTTAGCGCAGGCCCCAGGTAATCCTGCCTTACGACTTAACCTGGCCCTCGCCTACTACAAGAAAGGCGACTTCGCCTCCGCGACCGAACAATTGGGCCCTCTGCACGAAAACGAGCCCGACAATCTTCGGCTCGCAACGCTGCTGGGCAACTGCTATGTTCATCTGGGCCGCGACGATGAGGCCATCTCCCTTCTCATGCCCTTCGAGCAGGCTAACTCCGGCAATCTCGACCTCGAGTGGGCGCTGGGCTCGGCGTTGATTCGCGTCGGCCGCACCCAGGAGGGCGTGGAACGAGTTGAAAAGGTCGCCGAAGGAGGACAAAGCGCTGAGGCTTACATGTTGGCGGCGCAGTCGCGTCTCAAGCGCGGTGATTTGGAGCCGGCGCGCCGCAACTACGACGCGGCGATGCGTCTCGACCCGAATCTTCCCGGACTTCACACTCTGGGCGGTATGATCATGGACTATACCGGCGATCGAAAGGGTGCGATGACCGCCTACCAAATGGGGCTTAAAGCCAACCCTAATGATTTCGAAGCGCGCTTGCGCCTCGGCGTGCTTCTCTACGACCAGCGCCAGTTGGATGCCGCGGCAGAGCAGCTCCATCGCGCGCTCCAGCTCGACCCCACTTCTCGGGTCGCGCGCTATGAGCTTGCACGTGTTGAGCGCGCGCAGGGCCAAGAGGAAGCCGCGGCGAAGGACCTGGAAGAGGTCGTGCGCGCCGAGCCGGATTGGCTGCCGCCGCACATCGAGTTGGCCTCGCTCTACTATCGTCTAAAGCGGCCGGAAGATGGCGCAAGAGAGAAGCAGATCGTCGACCGCCTCACCGAGGTCGAGCGGCAACTCCGGACGAAGTCGCACATTATCAGCCCGCCGCCTCCTTCACACTGAGCACGAGGTCGGCAGTCACATTCCGCAGCGTCTGGACGATCCCGGACGGCCAGCGGATCTCGACCAGTTCGGCCTTGGCTTCCTCGCCCAGCCCGAAATGCACCGGTCCGTGGCTGGAGGATGCGTAGCCTACACTGCTAGTCATGTGATTGTACTGCGTGCCGGCCTTGGTGACCACTTTGACGACGGCTCCCATGCCGTCGCGGTTACTCTTGGTTCCCTCGAGTTGAACGTCCAGCCAGTGACCGGCGCCCTCGGTCCGATTCATCCAGATTTCCGCCTGGCTTCCCAGTGCGCTCACCACCACATCCACTTTGCCGTCGCCGTCGAAGTCGCCGAAGGCGCAACCGCGATGCCGCGCCCGAGGAGAAGCATCCAGCCCCGCCTCCTCGGTCAAAGCCTGCCATCGGCCGCTCGCGCCCAGATTCCGAAAAACGGTGTTGAACTGCTCGATCTCGGTGGCGGGCTTCGGCAACGCCTCCACGTGGCCGCGCGTCACGAACAGGTCTTTCCAGCCGTCGTTGTCGAAGTCGTATAAGCCCGGGCTGTAACCTCCCTTGTTCCGGCTCAGCTCCCTCATGCCACTGGGTTCTGTGACTTCCTCAAAACCATGCCCGCCCGCATTCCGGAAGATCGGGAACGTCTGATCGTTCAAGGCCACGAAGACGATATCCGGGTATCCGTCGTTATTGAAATCCCGAAAATCCACACCCATGCCGGAAATAAATTCCCCATCTTCGGCTAGAGCGACGCCGGCTTGGAGCGCCACCTCCTCAAATTTCCGTCCGGTATTATGAAATAGATAATTATAGTACGTATCATTCGTTACGAATAGATCGGGGCGCCCATCCAGATCGTAGTCCGCCACGCCGACCCCCATGCCCTTGCCCACCGAAGCGCGGAGGCCCCATGCCTCGGACACATCTTCAAACTTTCCATCGCCGCGATTCAGAAACAATTGGTTGGGCTGTCCTTTGTAGAACCTTGGGCTACAGTAATCGCAGGTGTCCGCAAATCCGCACAGGGGTTCTGTCTTGTAATCCCACTGAACGTAGTTGAGCACGAACAGGTCGAGCAGGCCATCATTGTTCACATCCGCCCAGGCGCCGGTGATGCTCCACAAAGGCCCGAACTCGGGGTCGACGGAGCGGGCCAGCCCGGCCTGGGCCGTCACGTCGGCAAATGTCCCGTCGCGATTGTTGTGGTAGAGAGTGTTGCCGTGAACGCCCGCCACGAAGAGGTCGGGATAGCCGTCGTTATCGTAGTCGCCGACGGCCACGCCGTTGTCATATCCCGTGCCAGCCAAGCCCGCCTCTTTGGTAACGTCCGTAAACACCCCATGGCCGTCGTTGCGAAAGAGCCGGTTGGAATACTTCGGCGAATCCTTCTTCAGCGTCGCGATGTTGGCACCGTTGGCAAAGAAGATGTCGGGGCGACCATCTCTGTTGTAGTCAAAGACTGCAACCCCACCGGCCATCGTCGCGGGCGCGTGGGGAGCAGGAAGCGTTTCGTCCATCTCGACGCGAAAGGGCAGACTTTGCAATGAGAATCGAACCCCCGCAGAGGCAGCACTACGAGCAGCCGGGGCGGACCGCGTGCACGCGCTTGGCACGACCGACGCACCCAGAAGCGCGAGCATTTCCCGCCTCGTGAGAGCGCGCTGCCTGACGAGCGAGACGGGGTGATGAGCTTTGATGACGCCTTTTTTTGCCCACGAAGGAACAATTTTAACACATGCAGGGCAGGACCTGAGGAGATCACAGAGGGTAAGGACTCCGTGTCATCTCTGTGCTCTCAGCGTTGAAGTCGTCTTTTTCGTTGCGGCAGGATGCTGTGAACCAATGGGCGTCCGCCACTCCCGTCAAGGCCTGTCGGTGCGCCGTGCGCTTGCTTGGGACTCAGCCTCGGCCACAGTGCCGCCGCGCAATGTCGCCGATATTTGCCTGGCGCTCGCGGCGTACGGCCCTTCCGGACTCAAACTCAGATAAGCTTCGATCTCGGCCAGTGCCTTGGCGTATTCGGCGGTTTTTAGGTAGGTGTTAGCGAGCTTGGCGTGGAACTCCGCCGGCATATCGGGATGGAATGACTGGGCGGCGACGAAATCCCGGGGCGCCTCACCGTGCTGTCCCATCGCAAAGTGCACCGTTCCAAGTTGGTAGCGGAAGAACCAATCGGATGGCGAACGCCGAACGCCCTCGAGGAGGACGGCCTCGCCATCCGCTAGCTTGTTTTCTGACACGTCAAGCTTCGCCAACTTGTAGTAGGCATCCGGGTAAGTGCCGTCGCAATGCATGGCCTGCTTGTAGCGCTTCAGCGTGATCCGGCTTGTGCTCGGAGATGTTGATTTCCGCGAGCGCCGCCAGTGCTCGCGCGCAGCACGGATGCTCAGCAACGGCTTTTCCCAGGTGCGTGCCTCCCCCAGTTTCTTCTCTCGCCAAGCGCGAGCCCCTTTCTCAAAATCCCTTCGGGCGTTTCTGCGGGCGGCCTCATCGGTCAGCGGAGGCGCACTGGCGGCAGTTGTTTCAGATTTATCGAGCGGCACGAGAACAACGTTGACGTTGCGCTAGACAATCCATCCGTCGCAGATGTCGAGGCTCTGCTCGAAAATCTGGAACTTCTCAGCCTTCACGCTCAAGATGTAATATCCGGCCGTGAGCCCTGAGAACTCGAAGTTGCCGTTCGAATCCGCAGGCCGACTCTCGACCGGCACGCCACCCCGCGTCTGAAGGGTAGCGGTCACGCCGACCGGGATCACCCGACCGTCCTTGGTTCGAACTTGGCCGTGCAGTGCGACGTTGTGCGGGACGCCATTCCCCTGCGGCGAGGCAAGCACCGCACCAAGGGACCCCAGTCCGAAGCCAACCCCCAACAGGAGGGAAACGCATCCCTTCGCCATGCCCGTCTCCTGGATGTTAGTTGGCCCAAACGCCCTATCTGACGAGCACATCCAGCGTCACAGCGAGTGGGATACAACGCAACCGATAAAGTACTCAAATCGGCATAGGGGAAAGCCTCGCGGCCTTTCCTCCGCGCTTCTTTCAGACCCTCTCTCACCAGAGCGCCCTTCTGCTGCGCTGGGGCTTCACCTCCATCTTGCTGCCAAAGAAACTCTCACCCTCAAGCTGTCGAACACGCTCGCTACACACAAAAGAGGGGACGCCGTTTGACGTCCCCCCGTTTGCAGGTCGGTTACGCCGACGAGTCTAGAAACTATACAGTATGGAAAACTCCATCACGCGCCGCCCGGTTGTGAACATGGGTTTTCCGGTCGTTGTCGGCGTGGTGTTGACCAAGCTCGTCGCTCCGCTCGGATCGCGCGGATCCACGCTACAGAGCGGCGAACTTCCGCAGTGAAAGCCGGAGCTTGAGAATTGCCGCAAATCGCGGTACAAGTAGAAGTGCGTCGGGAGCAGTATCTTCATTATTTCGAACACTCAGCGAAGTGCCGGTTGGGCAGAGGTCAAGGGAGGGCGAGATCTCACGCATGACTTGGCAGACACTTGCGCCGCAAAGACGAGGCCGAACGACGCCACGACTTAAAGGGAAGAGCCGGCTCCGCCCTCGCATCCCCAAGGTGGCCTTGCTGCTCGAGACTTCGACGGAATACGGCCGTGGGCTTTTGCGCGGGATTCTGCGATACGCCCGGCTGCATGGGCCGTGGTCACTCAGCGTAGCGCCAGGACACCTGGATCAAGCCTTTCCCAAAGCTACATCGTGGAAGGGAACTGGAATTATTGCTCGCATTCGGACGCCGGAGATGGAGAGACTGATTCTCTCGACGCGGCTGCCTTGTGTGGTCTCTTCCTTGTTCGAGTCCCACCCTTTCTCGTCGGGCCGCTCCGGTGAGATTCGAACCAACTCCGCGGAGATCGCCCGCATGGGGGCGAGGCACCTTTTAGAGGCCGGGCTGAGGCGTTTTGCCTTTTGCGGACTGGCCAACCTCCACTGGTCGACAGCCCGCGAGAAGGCATTCACGCAGTTCTTGAAAGCTGCAGGCTATGACTGCTCAACCCTTCGAATTGGTTCGGCGAACTGGATGAAGCGGCCCAAATGGATCGAAAGTTGGGAACACGACCAGCCCATCATGGCCAAGTGGCTGAAGTCTCTGCCCAAGCCGGTCGGCTTGATGGCGTCGAACGACGTGTGTGGGCGGGAAGTCCTCCAGGTTTGCGCGACCGAGCGAATCCAAGTTCCCGATGAGGTAGCGGTGGTCGGCGTGGACAACGACGAGATGATGTGCGAACTAGCCAATCCTCCGCTCTCGAGCGTCGCCCTCGACGTCGAAAAGGCCGGATACGAAGCGGCTCGCCTGCTAGACGCGTTGATGCGTGGCCGACCGGCGACCGATCCTGTCGTATGGGTCCAGCCCACGCATGTGGTCCACCGCGGGTCAAGCGACGTGATTGTTCAAGAAGATCCTTTGGTGGCCGGAGCACTTCGGTTTATCCGCGAACATGCGAGGCACCCCTTGAGCGTCAGCGACGTCGCGGGGGAGCTTGGCGTTTCACGTCGCACCTTGGAGCGGCGTTTCTTTGCCGCCCTGGGACGGACGATTCTGGACGAAACCATGCGCTGCCATCTGGCGCGCGCCAGACAATTACTGGTGGAGACCGACCTGCCTTGTTACCAGATAGCCGCCGAAGCTGGGTTCGGCAGCCTGAAATCGTTCAACCGCAGTTTCGGCCGCAGCGAGGGAATGACACCCCTGAACTTTCGTCGCCGCTCCAGGATCACGCCCACCCATCCGCCAGGCAACAGCGTTGCTCCAGCCAATGCTTCGATTTCTTCAAATCTCGCGGCGGACAGTGTGCGCCAGCCCGTCACCAATTCGGTCGGTCTCACTCCGCGGTTCTACTCAATCTAATGTAATACCCCAGTCTCGGGTGCTGTAGGGGCAGGCCTTGTGGCTGCCCATCGCCGGGTACCCAGGAGGGGTGCCCCTGCGTCGATTGGCGCGACCGAGACTGAGGCATCACAATCTAATGAACGCCGGATGTTGACAAGGCGCGTAGAATTCTATTCATAGGCTAGAGGTGTCGATGGACTTCCGGTTACAAGTTGAAAAGGCCCGCCCGACTTCGACCGGCGCCGGATAAGCTGGCACTAGGAGGCAACACGATGATCGGGATCAAGAATCCGGGGAGGCAAAGCAGGTCCATTGCTGTGGTGCTGCTCGCCGCGGTCAGCGCGATTTTGCCAAGCTGCGGCGGTGGTGGCGGCGGCGGAGGGGGCGGAGGTGGCGGTGGCAGCGCGCCCAGCGCCCCCAGTGGTTTGCAGGCGACAGCCGGCAACGCGCAGGTGAGCCTCACTTGGAACCTCAGCGCGCTGGCGACGTCCTACAACGTCAGACGGTCCACGACCTCGGGCGGGCCGTACACAACCATCTCATCGCCCTCAACCACCAGTTACACTGACACGAGCGTGACCAACGGCACGCCCTATTACTACGTCGTTTCGGCCGTGAATTCCGTGGGCGAGAGCGCGAATTCGGCCGAAGTGAAAGCGACGCCGAATGGCCCACCGGCCGCGCCGACCGGCCTCACTGCAACCGCTGGCAACGCGCAGGTGAGCCTCACTTGGAACCTCAGCGCGCTGGCGACGTCCTACAACGTCAAACGGTCTACGACGTCGGGGGGGCCGTACACAACCATCTCATCGCCCTCAACCACCAGTTACACTGACACCAGCGTGACCAACGGCACGACTTACTACTACGTGGTGTCGGCCGTGAATTCCGTGGGCGAGAGCGCGAATTCGGCCGAAGTGAAAGCGACGCCGAACGCCCCACCGGCCGCGCCGACCGGCCTCACTGCAACCGCTGGCAACGGGCAGGTGAGCCTGACTTGGAATGCCAGCGCGGGCGCGACCTCTTACAACGTCAAGCGGTCTACGGCGTCGGGGGGGCCGTACACAACCATCTCATCGCCCACAACCACCAGTTACAGCGACACGAGCGTGACCAACGGCACGCCCTATTACTACGTCGTCTCAGCCGTGAATTCCGCGGGCGAGAGCGCGAATTCTACTCAAGCCAGCGCTACGCCTAGCGCGACCACATCAGTTCAGGTGACGGTCGACGTGCTGAGCAATCGTCATCCGATCAGCCCGTATGTCTATGGCGGCGCGTACCCGAAAGATGCGCCTACCATCACGGACAGCGGCCTGACCGTCGTCCGGTGGGGTGGCAACGCGACCTCGACTTACAACTGGCAGCTCTATACGGACAACGCGGACAACGACTATTATTTCGAGGATTTCGCCTACACGGAGATCGGGGATGGCGACTCGGCGAAGTTCATTCAGGATGTAAAGTCGGCGGGCAGCAATCCCCTGATGACCATGGTGATGTTGCCCTGGGTGGCCAAGAGTGCGGAGACCCCAGGAGCCCCTCCAACTGGAAACGGGCACTGGAGTTTTTCGGTGGCTAAGTACGGCCCACAATGCAAAGTGGACCAGTACAATACCGACGCCGGAAACGGCCTGAAAGCGGATTGCAGCACCCATCTGACTGCCGATCCCAACGACGCCTACGTCCAGTTGCTCGATGACTCCAGCGACACGTGCACGTTGGGATCGGGCTGTGTGTATCGCAAAGACTGGGCCGCGGCGCTGGCCGCGGCGTTTGGCACCGCACCGCATTTTTATGATATGGACAACGAGATCGACATCTGGGGCGGAACGCACATCGACATTCATCCCAATCCCTCCGGCTATGACGAGCTGCGTGATGTCTATCTCGCGGAGGCGCGCAATCTGAAGACCTGGGATCCGCTAGCCATGCGCCTGGGACCGGTGAGCTGCTGCTGGTGGTTTTACTGGAACGGCGCGAACAGCAACGACAAGGGCGTGCATGCGGGAATAGATTTTCTGCCCTGGTGGCTGAACGAGGTCTCCTGGCAGGACCAGATCGCCGGCACTCGCTCGCTGGACGTGTTCGATATCCACGCCTACCCGGACGGCCCTGATACTTCCAGTTTCACGCAGGCGCAGAAGCAGGCTCTGGCGGCGCGCATCTACCGCGATTACTGGGACCCGTCTTACGTGAGCGAATCGGGCACCGTCAACCAGCAGTACGCCACACAGATTGAGCCCAACAAGACCATACCGTTCCGCATCCCGCGCATGAGGGCGATTGTGAACATGATTTATCCGGGAACGCCGCTCGCCATGACCGAGTGGAGCGCAGCTTTCGCCGGCGAATCGGACTTCTCGACCGCCCTGGGAGACGCGGACGCGTATGGAATCCTCGGACGTGAACGCGTCTATCTGGCGTCCCGCTGGGGCGCGCCCGATCCGGCGAATCCGAATTACCAGGCCTTGAAGCTATTCACGAACTACGACGGCTTGCATCACGGGTTCGCGCCCATCTCGGTGGCAGCAACGAACAACGGCGACCCCAACCTCTTCAGCACTTATGCCGCCCTGGATCCTAGCGGCACGACTCTGACCATAATGGTCATCAACAAGGACCCTGCGAACAGTGCGCAGGTGCAGTTCGCGCTCAATAACTTCGCGCCGAATCAGTTCAAGTCGTATACGCTCTCGCAGCCCTTGCCGAACTCCATCGTGGCCTCGACGCAGCAGTCGTGGGTTTCCACCCAAACGTTCGCGCCGTACACGACGACGCTGCTAGTGATCGGCGGAACGTCCAACGTCCCAGGCGCGGAGTGGGACCTGAATCCCGATACCATCATGGTGGCCGCGGGCGGCACGGTGACGCTGGCCCCGAAGCTGACCTCGGGCAACGGGCCGGTCACGCTCAGCTCGCCCACGTTCGATTCGGGCATAAGTTCCGTGAATATTACAGCATCAAGTGTTACCTCATCTCAGGATAGGTCGATCACGGTCACAGCAGGCAGCACTCCAGGGTTCGACCACTTCACCATCACCGGCACCGATAACTTGGGCGTCGTTCAAAAACAAGGCGGCTGGATTGTGGTCGGGAACCCCGCAGCCTCTCTGACCAAGCAGGGCGACGGGCAAACCGGCGCGGTAGGCAGCACGCTGAATTTGTCCGTCACGCTAGCGGCCGGCCAATCTGGCGGCTCAGCCACGGGAGCATCGGTTTTGTTTACCACCGACGCCGGGTCGCTGGCAGGCAACGGAATGTCAGGCCCCATGGTGATTGTGCCGACTGATAATTCTGGCATCGCCAGCGTGACACTCACCCTACCCGGCGCGCCAGGGCAAGTTCACGTCACCGCCGAAGGGCCTTACGGCTTGGGACACCCGGTAGAGTCGTTTACCGAGACTGCGCAATAGTGAGCGATTTGATCCGGACGATGGCGTAAGCCAGTCCCATGTAGGGAGCATCACGGATTCAAACACAGGTTGGCGCGTAAGCGGAGAATTTATCACGGGTCAGGGATCGTGTCGCGTGATCTCGACGGCGCTGGGCGGATATGCTTTATTTTCAACAGGCGCGCTTCAATGTGGTTCAGGGTTTGTGGCGCGGATGTGCGTGAGGTTACAGCCTATCGAGAATGCGTTTATTGAAAAGCAAGGACTTAGCTAGAGGAAACGGGGCCGAGGCGTGTAACTTAGCAACCGGAAATCAGCATGACCAGTGTAAGAGATTCCAGACAATAGACTTACCTTTGTAACCTTCAAGAAAAGCAGCCCAAAAAGCGAAAAAAGGTTGTAACCTTGAGACGGAAATGACTGTAACCTGATTTTGGAAAGTGGCGCTCCCCGCTCAAATCAGGCATTCAAAATGACACCACGGAAGCATGCTCTGATAACGAGTATCAAAAAGAGACGCGCTAAAATGAGATACTAAATTAGACAGCCAAAACCTCACTTGATTTGCGCATTGGAATTAGTGCTCAGAACAGTATACAGAATAAGTGTTCAATTTGAATCTCAAAGGCAGGCCCGGCGCTCATCACGCCAGGCCTTTCGAGGTTGTGCTCCGATTGTTCACGCCTTTTGGGATAACGACTCGCGGATCGGGGCGCGGGCAGCCGCGCCCCGATGGGAAGCTCAACTCCTTAGTGCGTTTGGCCACAACAGGCGCAGTTTTCGGTGAGGACCAACTCTCCGTCCCGATTAAGCTCAGCGCCAAAGTCTCCGGGCTCCGGCAGACAGAGCAGGAGAAGTTTCAGGGTGACGGTGGCGCGCTTCGCCTCGTAATCAGCACGGGCTACCCTGAAGCGTAGTTCGGCGTCCACCAGCGAAGTCAGTTCCGCCTGGGTGATCGGTGGTAGTGACTGTGGAATATCCTCCAGCATGAGGGGCGGGTCCGGCAACTTAGAATCCAGTTTGTGACATTCGGCTGCCAGGGAGTCCACTGCAACGTCCGCCACTTGAGCTTCCTTTTTTTTGTTGTTCATGTTTTCTCCTTTTAGTATATCCTACTTTCGAAACGTCGGGAAGTAGCGCACGGCGCCCTCAAGGGCTTCGATGCCGCGCTTCACGCCGTGCGAAGCGGCAATTTCATTGGCGTTTTCGAGCAGCGCCTCGGCGAATCCGGGCGAGCCGCCCACCAGTTTCCAAAGCAAGGCGAACTCTTCGTCCGCCATTTCATAGCCCATGAATTCAAGCACCTTACGCAGGTCGGCCTCGCGCAGCGGGCGCTGCTCAAATCTCACGCGGATGCGGCGAAACAATCGCTCATGCTGGCGGTTTATCTTCTCAGTCAGCTCCTCGTTGCCGACCAGGAGCATCGGCAGCCGGGCGTCATCCCAAAAATCGCGCAACATTTCAAAGCAGTCCATGCGCAGGCGGTCCGCTTCGTCGATGATGAGAAGATATGGCCGCTCGCTCACCCTTTCCACGATGCGGTAGTAAAGGTCAGAAGCGCGCAGCCAGTTGCGGCCATGTTTTTTCCACTTCTCGCCCGGAGCCAGCCCCATGAACTCAAGCATCGTGTATCGCGTCGTGATATTTTTGCAGCGAATCACGCGGTGCTCAAAGGGGAGCGTGCGCTCCAGGTAATCGACGGCCGTGCTCTTGCCGACTCCAGTCGGGGCTGTAAGCGTGATGATCCAATGCTTCGCCCAGGCGCGCGCCGCGAGACTGCCGAGGTTTTTGACCACGGAATTTACAAGGACGTTTTGACCGGCCTGAGTGGCCTCATCGGCGACTGCGGACATTTCCTTTTCTCCCTTCCATCGTGCGCTCGACAGCGCGAGCCAGCTCCTCACGCTTGTCGCTTCGCTTCGCGAGTCCTAACAGCCGGTCGAGCCAGCGCAGCTCCTCATGATTCAGGACACCGCGTAGGACAGCCCGCGCGGCGAGCTGCGCATCGGCCTGAGCGAGCAGAGTCGCGAATTGCACCGGGCCGAGCGGCAGCGAGGCCACTTTGTTTTGCTCGGGGAATTCCGCCTTCTCTTCCCGGCGAAACATGCCGCGCCTGTAAAGCTCGGCGGTCAATTCAGGACGCGCTTGAAGAGCGCGGCGCACAATCTCTCGCACGGTCAATCCTCCCGGTCGGCGAAGTCCATCGGCTTTCGCTTTTTGTAGCGGTCATGCTCCATCCGAAATTCCGCCTCGGAAATTTCTTGCTCTGGCGTCGGCGGCGCCGCTTCTTGTGCGGCGAAGAATTCTGAGGGATGAATCACCATCGGCTCCTTCGGCGCTTCTGTCTGTGGGCTCGGGTCCGGGAGGCCCGGGCCATAGTCGAGGGGCTTTACCATCTCGCCCGCCAGTTTCTCAAGGCGATTTTGGAACTCCATCT